>LNFM01000614.1_pt1 | contig 86693 bp, 73 predicted proteins | sample 596031 | NCBI WGS metagenome assembly LNFM01 (sample SAMN04254537, study PRJNA301005) | activated carbon metagenome | isolation source: dual media filters at the Ann Arbor, Michigan drinking water treatment plant | place: USA: Ann Arbor | reverse complement strand
GAGCACGGCTGACGACCGGCGACACACCTCAGGGCGAACCCAGAGGCACTTCGCACGACCCTTCAGGACTTACACCACTTCCGGGGACACAACCGAGTCCTGGCGACAGTGGCTTGAGATACCACGTGGCATCAAGGCGGTCGTCGTAGGCAAACTCAGCCGACGGACCATCGGTCGTCGGCGCACCCGTGATGTCTCGCATGTGTAGTGCAGCATGTGATCCGAAAGTTGGCATCCAGAGTACGGCCGCCAAGAATCCACTGAACGAAGACCTAGAAAGACGGAAAAGCCGAAACACTGGGAATTCCTCCTGACAAGCAGACGACCCGCAGGATGGTAACCCGTAGCGCCGCGTCAGAGTGCGGGGTCCCCTAGCCCTGCAGCGACCTGTGCCTTAAGCGGACTGGCGCTCTGACCGTTATGCGGCACCGCGACGCGAGACAACATCCAGCAGGCGCGTGTGCTGACCCTCCCAGCATCACGCAGCGATACTGGCGCTGCCAGCCCTCGCACCCGACACTTCGGTCGCTACTGTGTCGGATCCGTGAAGAAGTGAGGCATCAAGTGCGCTACCCCGAGATCCTGACACGCATCGTGGATCAGTTGATCGAAAACCACGCGACGGATGAACACGTCACTCGCTTTGTGGACGCATGGGCTTCGCTGCGCTCTGCGGAACCGCTTCCGTGCCCGTGCGACGGAATCGGGCATCTGTTGGTCGAAGTGTGGGAAGGAGGGCTTGTCGTCGTCTCGTGCCGTTCGTGCGGCACCACATACTCTTCGTGAGGTATGAGGAGCTCGTCCTGGTGAGCGCGGTAAGCCCGGAGAGGCTATCGCAGATGGCAGAGGCGAGCGGCAACTGGCCGGCCCACGCGGTGGCCCTGGACCTCGTGCGCAGGGCAACGCGACTAGCGGTCATTGCGGTTAAGGCAGCACATTTTGAACTTGCGTCCACTCCCGCAGGGACACAGTTCATTGCGCCCCGTTTTCCGCTTCTTGGATTTCCTGTTTATCAACCCAAGAAGCTCTTTATCCATAGGGCCCGCCGCTTTCATATGCCGCGTTCTCTCTTCCATAGATTCATCTGATTGCCACGGATAGTCTAGAAACAAGCCGAATCGCAAGTGGGGTCCCTTCGACGACATGCAGAGGCCGAACCATTGATAGGCCTTCTGAACGTACTTGCGCCGCTCGCAGTAGGCCTTCATCCCTCTGGCCGCGGCGTCAAGCTTTTCATCTGAACACAGAAAGGTTATGCCAATACCCTCATTGAAGGTGAACGTGATGTCGTGCGTCCTGTGATCCGTGCGAGATCGAGCTGCGATCAGGTTAACTGCGCTAGACATTTCCGTCGTCGCCTGCTCACTCAATGAGAGAATAAGGAGGCCAAGGGCTATGGTGGCGCGTTCTGGCCGTGCTTCAATCGCGTCGATGATTCGCCCGAGCGTTGTGTGTCTGAAGCGAGTGAGTACGCCATCAGGTACGGCTTCTCCCGGTATGCCAGTGCGCCGCACGGCCATCGCGATATCTAGGCTGGACGAAAAGTCGTCTGCGACGTGAAGCATGCTCACTTCCGCGCTGACCCAGAGATTCCTCTTCAGGTGATAGGCAAGAATGGTTAGTTCCTGCGAGGCTAGGAGTCGATCGGAGTACTTTGCGCGGAGATTAAAATAGCTGAGTAGATGCAGCGGAGAATCTAGCATCTCGGTCATGGCATCCAAGGCGAACACATCCGTGACCAAGGGAAGTTGCACGATCGAGTCGGATTCGGCCTTGAGGAACTGACGCGCCTGAAAGCTTAGCGCCGGATAGTGATCAACAACGATACAGAGGATGTACGCGTCCTTGATTCGCTCTGGAACATCGACAGGTCTCCCGTCTGGGGATAGAACACGAATTCCGCCCGCAACCAAAGCTCTCGCGCAAGTGAGGCCCTGATCGTAGGAATCTTGCACGGCTCTTCTGAAGTCGTCCCTGATAATCTGATCATTGCCTTTTCGAGAGGCAAGCGTAAGCCGCTTCGATTTGGCTTGAACGACAATGACGCGATCACCCCAGATCACAAGGACATCTATTTCAGAGAGACGAGATCCCTTTGATCTCTCCAACTCGACACTGGAGTGGACATGGTCAGCGCCAAACACGCGAGTGAGCCTTTCGGCGACAAAATGCTCTGTGAACTGCCCTCTATTCGTTGCAAGCGTCTGGCGGTACTGTGGTAGCTGGTAAAGCCAATGGTGGGGTCCCTCATAGATGGCCTCGGCCAGGGAGTAACCATGAAGTAGAAGCAATTCGCCGGTCGGCGTCTTCAAGATGGGACGGACGGTTACAACGTTGTAATCGGAGAGGGCGTTGAACGTTGGATTGCTTTCGGAATCGAGCAATGTGAATTGGTTAAGGACGTTTTCTACTATGGATGCGGGAAGGGACGTCTTCGCTGCCACTTCATCTATCGTAAAGAGGAAGAATGACGTTGCGGTGATCGCATCGAGGCGCGTTTTCCGTAGGTGCTTCGCAGCGGTCTCTAGGCGATCGCCTTGTACTTCATCAATTGCTCTCGCCACGACGGTAGCTTGTTTGACCGTGAATCCATACTCCGAAGCGAGAATTTCCGAATCCGCAGCGTATTTGCGCACAGCAAGGTCAAGATACTGAAAATTGTATGCAGACTCGCCGGCATAGAAGATGGGTTCCCGCAGTACCTCTCCGCGCTCAAATGGATTGGCCCCGCCCGCAATAGATTCCGCGGTAACCCCGGACCAGCACTCCGACGAAAGAGAGTCGTGGAGCTCGGAAAGGAGGGTGTCTGACCGGTCTACATAGTCCTGTGTCGTCCGCGGAGAAGGCAAAGTCCAATCGATCGGCGCCTTCATTAATAGTCCGAAGAGCGTGGCGAGCTCTGTGCGGATCAATCGAGAGGGGGAGAACATGCCCTCCAAGTCGCGATCCCGGAGTTTCCCAGAATGGAAGATCACGTTGTCTCTGAAACAAAGGTAAGCAAGCGCATGCATGTACCCTGGCTCGCGGCAAAGCGCCGCCAGATCCTTGAAAACCTCCGACTCTTTTCGAGATGCATTCATTTGCATCGATTCCTATTCAATTCTGAGGCGGGATGATGAAGTGAAGTGAGCACGCGGACAGGTCGTATTGGGTCCCGGCGTCGGGGCTCAGCCATCGCGGGACAATTCTGGCACGTCGTCATCCGACCCAGGCTCGCGCTCGAAGCCCGAGCACCCCTCCCGGGCCATCGACCGCACCCGCGGGAATTCATCCCGGTCGCACAGAGCCGACGACGAGTCGAGCATCCCGGCGAAGTACCGGCAGTGCCAGCAGGGACCGATGTGGAAGGTGGAATGCCACGGCGAGAACACCGCCGCAGGATGCCGGTGGGGAGGCTCAGGGGGTGAGCCTGTAAGCGGCGGCTGCGACCGCTAGAATGGGTTCAGTAGTGGGAGGGCAAAGTGATGGGCAAGGACTACATCCCGCAGGACGCAGGCGTTCGGAAGGTTTTGGCCGACGCAAAGCTTCGCCGTTGTCTGAATGAGCTCACCGGTTTGGTGAGGGGCTTGCTCGCCGATCGACAATTGGTCCCGGAGGAGGTCTACCACCTGAACCTCTGGCTGTCGCAGAACCCGGAGATCGCAGGGCAGTGGCCTGGGGATGTGGTGGCCAGTCGCGTCCGGGCGGCGCTCGCGGATGGTCATCTGTCCGCCGAGGAACTTGAGCACCTCAAGCAGACGCTCGAAGACTTGATCGGCGGTAACGTCGAGCAGGCTGGCGGAGCGGCAGCTGGCCCGACGACTCTACCGTGTGACGACTCCGCCGAGGTTATTCACGCTGGGCGGAATTTCTGCCTCACTGGAGACTTCGTCTTCGGGCCGCGGCGTCGGGTTCAGCAAGTTATCGAACTGGCAGGTGGGACTGTCCTACCGGGAGTCCGGAAGGATCTGCACTACCTGGTCATCGGCGCCCACGGTAGTGACGCGTACGTCGCCGAGTCGTTCGGGACGAAGATCGAGAAGGCCGTGAAGTACCAGCGGGAGGGTGCGCCGCTCGTCATCGTGTCCGAGAGGCGATGGTTCAGCTTTTTGGCTTGACGCCGACTGTTGCCCCTAACGGGATCAAGCGACTCGCAATGCGGAAGGGGAGGCTGAAGCCGCTAGAGAGCTTTCCGAAACCGGGTATGCGGCAGCGGGTATCGTGTGACCGACAGGTGTTGCCTCAAGAGCCGATGATCTGACGGTATCGCTGACGGTAGCCCACAACTTACAGTAGCGGTTTCCCTCGGAGGACGGGCCTTGTTGACAATTGAGTGGGAGTAGGGGTCGTTCAACGGCGTTCAGGGTCGTTCGCGGAGGTACAGGAGGAGTTCGTTTTTGAGCGGCGTTCCAGAGGCGCGTCGATCGCGGCCATTGAATCAACTCTTCTTCACCTCACGTCTTCCTCGTCATTGATGACGCCAGTTTGCCGAGAACTCACACTTCGTATGATTTAGGCGAGCTATCGAGTCAGTGTAGGTGAGGCACAATCCGCAGCATGCGCGGCAAGAGCATATGCCGAATCCTTAAGCTTGGAGGGACTCCGCGTGCACAAGACTTCGCAACCTTGGGAGTTCACCCAATCCGGAGACAACGGGACCGTGCGTCACCGGATCGGCGGTCTTGGCGTGCGCGGCGCACTCGATCTTGAGTGGGTCGTCCCGGCGAGCACCCCCGGCAATTGGGGTTGGGGCGCGGAGAAGCAGCGAAACAAGGTCCGCTTGGTCGACGTCGGTCACGCGCCAAGATCCGGGAAGCCAGCCTTTTGGAGCGCGGTGGTTTCCAGCCCCGTCGAGGACGCTGTGGCCGAGAGCCAACCTACACTGCGGCCCTCGGTGGCCCGGCGAGCATGGCGCTGCGGTTGCCCCGATCGCAATCCGTCACCCAATCCGTCACCGTCTCGGGCGTTCACTCACCGCAACTGGTGCCAGAGCCTTGAAGCCGCCCCGTCTTGCTAAGCTGACCCGTCCCAGGCTGCACAGTCCAATCCGTCGCGAGCGCCTGTTCCGGGTGCTGGACCGGCGCGTGCGCAAGCCGGTCGTGTGGGTAAGCGGTCCGCCCGGAGCGGGCAAGTCCACGCTGGTGGCAAGCTACCTGGAGGCGCGTAGGCTCGAGACCTGGTGGTTCCAGGTCGACGAAGGCGATCTCGATCCGGCGACGCTGTTCTTCTACCTCAACGTACTCGCGCGGGCGATCGCGGGGAGGCGCAAGATCGACTTGCCTTTCCTCACCCAGGAGTATCTCGCGGACATCGAGGGCTTCGCGCGGCGGTACTTCCGGACCTTCTTCTCGCTGTTCGGCGGCCAGGCCGTGCTGGTACTCGACAACTGCCAGGATGCCGCGTCCGAGACCTTCCACCGGATCCTGCGGGAAGCGTGCACGGAACTGCCGGAAGCGGTCACGCTGGTGATGGTGAGTCGTGCTGCTCTTCCGGAGGAGTTGGTGCGCCTGAAGGCCGAAGGCACCGTGCTGCTGATCGGCCGGGACGACCTGCGGCTGAACTCCAGGGAAGCGGCCGCGATCGCGGCCACCGCCGGCACGACCGCGGCGGACATCGACGCGCTCAACGCGCGGGTGGACGGCTGGGTCGCCGGACTCGTGCTGCTGCTCGCGCAGCCGCGCACCTTCTCGCCCGGGGAGCGGCTGGGCACCTCGCACGAGGAACTGTTCGCGTACTTCGCCGGCGAGATCCTGGCGCGCGCCAACGCGCCGGTGCGCGCGATGCTGCTGGCCACGAGCGTGCTTCCCGAGGTGACGGTGAGCATGGCGCAATCGCTCACGGGCAATCCCGACGCGGGCAAACTGCTCGACTGGCTATACCGGCGCCAGTACTTCACGGAGCGCAAGGTCGAGATCGAGCTCACGTACCAGTACCACGACCTGTTCCGGGAGTTTCTGGTGGCGCGCTTCCGGGCCGAAGTCGCCGCGGAGGACAGGGTGCGCATCGCCGGCCGCGCGGCCGAGCTGCTGGAACAGCAGGGCAAGCTTACCGAGGCGGTGGCCTTGTACCGCGAAGCCGGGGACTGGGAGAGGCTAGGGCGGCTGGTGACAACCCACGCCCGGACGCTCACCGAGGCAGGGCGTTGGCGGACCGTGCTCGACTGGTTCGAGGGCATGCCCGACGACGTGTTGGTGGCCGAGCCGTGGCTGCGCTTCTGGCGGTCGGTGGCGGGCAGCCTCAACGATAACGAAACAGCGCGCCGGGAACTGAAGGCTTGCTTCGACCACTTCGAAGCGCGCGGCGATGTGGCAGGCCAACTGGCGGTGGCGTTCGCCTTCGTTGACGCATGTATGGTGGCCGGCGTCGGCTTCCAGCCGGTCTTCGAGTGGGCGACGGTGGTCGCCGGCATCCTCACGAATCCGGACGCGGACCTCGACTTCGCGAGCGAATTGCGAGGCTGGCGGCTGGTCGTGACGCCGTACTGCTTCCGGTACGTCACCCACCCCCTGGTGACCCGCGGCATCGCGTTCCTGGAGGACGCGCTGTTCCACCGGGACCTCGGCGACTACGACGCGCTGCTCACGGGTTCGGTGATCGTCACGCACTGCTGGCCGACGGCGAACATGGACCTCTTCGAGCGGGTGGCCGACCGGGTGCATCCGATCGCCATGGCCGGCCGCGGCGGACCGGTTGCACGAGTTCGCTGGCTCGCCTGGCATGGGGCGCTCATGCTGATGATTCCGGATCGCGTCGAGGCGCAGCGCAGCGCACGCACGGCGCTGGCCATCGGCGAGGAGTACCGGCTTCCCGTCCTGGAAGCCCACGGACTGGCCGACCTGTTTATCACATTGATCCGCGTGCAGCGAATCGCCGAAGCTAAGTCCTGCCTCGAGCGCCTGCAGGCCATCGCGGAGGGTGCCGGTCCTCTCCTGTCCTACCTGTGTCAGATCCGTACGCTCCAGTGGCTCCTGGCGTCGGGCGACATTGCCAAGGCCGCGACATTGGTCGACGAACATCTCCTCACCTGCGAACGCGCCGGCTTCCGTGCCGTGGCAACCTGGAACCGCCTCTACAAGGTCGACATCCTCGCACGGCTCGGTCAAGTCGATGAGGCGCAGCGGCTGCTCGACGAGGAGCATCGCATCTGCGCGAGCGCCGGCATCCACGTGACCGACGCAGAGCGGCTGGCGATCCAGGCGTATATCGAGCTCGCCAGAGCTGACGAAGCTCAGGCCCTCCGTACCTTTCATCTCGCGCTGGTGGAAGCGCGCAAGCGCGGGCGACGCGGCTACATCGGAAGCCACAGTGGCCTCGCGAACCTTTGCGCTCTGGCGCTGCGGGAGCATCAGGATGTCGACGAAGTCCGGTCCCTCATCCGCCTGATGCACCTGGACGCGCCCGATCGAACCTTGACGCATTGGCCCTGGCCGCTGCGCATCCGGACCTTCGGAATGCTCGAGCTCTTCCGGGACGAAGAGAAGATCGATTTCGGTCGCAAGGTGCCCCGCCGGCCGCTGCAGGTGCTGGCCCGCCTGATCAGCGCCGGCGAGGCGGGCGTGGCGCGCGCCCGGCTCGCGGAAGCCCTCTGGGAGGACTCGGAGGCCGACGATGCGGAAGACGCCCTCAAAGCGGCGGTCGTGCGCCTCCGCAGCCTGCTTCGTTGCCCGGAAGCCGTGGAGATGCAGCATGGGCGGGTGCGACTCGATCCGGCCCTGGTCTGGGTGGATGCCTGGGCATTCGAAACGCTGGCCAGGCGATCCGACGACGAGGATGTCTCGCCGGCGCGATCGTTGGTCGTGGACGTCTACGGCGGCGAGTTCCTCCCCGACATGACGGCCGATCCCGAGGTCGTCGCGAAGCGCGAGCATCTGCGCACGCTGTTCCTGAAGCAGGTCGAGCAGCAGGGGCGTCGCTTCGAAGCCGGTGGGCAGTACGATGCCGCGATCGCGCTCTACGAGCGCGGCATCGTGGCCCAGCCGCTGGCAGAGGTTTTCTATCTCGGGCAGATGCGCTGTCTTCGGATCACGGACCGGCACGCGGAAGCCAAGGCCGTGTTCCGGCGTTTGCGCCAGACCCTCTCCGTGACGCTCGGCGCGACGCCCTCGGCCGCGGCCACGAGGCTGTTCGAACTGCTCTGACGATCGCGCTCGCGGTCCGTCGACGACGAGGACACGGTGCCCACACCGCGCATCTTCATCGTTCGTGTCCCGCGCTGCGCCGACAGCACCGAGTTCGCGGATGGGGAGGAGCCGCTTCGACTTTCGGACCGATCACATCGGCGTACCCGGAAGGCTTTCCGTGCGAGAGGAGGTCAGGGAACCGCCCGCCGCGAATCTCGTTGCCATTCGACTCCAGGGGCCGCGGCGATGATGGCCCAAGGTGTCATGTCAAAGCGGTGACTAAGGCTCCGGATCGAACATCACGCCGACGTCGCGAGCGCCATGGAGCACACGGACGACATCGATCCCGTCGTGGAGCGGTACGTAGAAGATAACGAACTGCCCGACTGGGAAACTGCGCACACCGGGCGCGAGTTCTTCGCGGGCACGCCCCATCATGGGCTGCGTTGCCAGCAGCCGGAACTGCTCGTCCAGGTGATCGACCCAGCGATCGGCGGCCGATACGCTGTCGTCGGCGATGAAGTCCCAGGCCTCGAGGATGTCGGTCTGCGCGAGCGGCCGACGCGTTACCCGTGGCATTCAGGCCCCTGACGGTCTGCTCGTCCGCCGTGCACGCGCCTTGGTCTTGAGCGCCGCCGCATCCCAGGGTTCGCTCGACCCGCTCGCCAACCCCTGGCGAACGTCGGCGCGCAACTGCGCAAGCTTCGCCTCCTGAAGTCGATCCTGCTCCGCCATCAGGCGCAGCGCCTCGCGAACCACTTCGCTTGCTGACGTGTAGAGACCGGACTCGACCTTCGAGCGGACAAGCTCTTCCAGCTGAGGAGTCAGATTGACGTTCATTCCCATGGGCTGCGGGCCTTCAGGTAGTCGTAGCGGACATTATGTCTAAAAATGTCAAAGATGGACATATCCGGGCGATCGCCTGCGAGCGAGCCCGCTGCCGGCGACGGTCCACGAGGTATCAGGTCTCGGCATCGAAGCAACCCGCAATGCCGGGATCCTCATCACGCACCGGCGTTAGCCTTGCCGCTCCACACGACCGCGGCCACGGGGTTCTTCGAACAACCCTGACAGTCGCGTGAGAAACGGATCCGGGAATCCGTCACCGAATCCGTTCCTCCTTACCGGCGAAACTGGCTCCGTCGAATACGAGGTCACCATGCCGACACCGCGCGTCTTCGTCGTCCGCGTCATCCGCCGCACCGGTAGCACCGACGTCCATGGGGTGGTGGAGCACGCATCGTCACGCAAACGCGTGACGTTCCGGAGCGCGGATGGGCTGTGGCGGGCCGTCGCCGGGTCAGCGGCAGCTTCGCGCCGCCTTGCCCCTGGTGATGGCTCGCATGGTTCGCCGCTGGTGTCGCCATCTCGGACCGATGCATTGCTGGAGTCGACCAATCCCATGTCCATTGGAGGAACGAACCATGATGAAGAGCCATGAAATGCAGCGGCGTGACTTCCTGAAGCTGTCGACCGTTACCGGCCTCGCCGCGATGGCGGGCCTGAGCGGCCGCACCTGGGGCGCAGACACCGGGTCCTCGTTGGCCGAGTTGTCCGCCGCCGCGGCAGTCGACGCCATGCGACGCGGCGACATCACCGCCGAGGCCTACGCCACCGCCTTGCTCGATCGTGCCGACCGGTTCCGCAGCCTGAACGCGTTCATCAGCCTCGATCGCGATGCGACGCTCGCCGCGGCGCGGGCTGCCGACGTTCGCCGGGCGTCCGGGTCGCGCCTCGGTCCCTTGCACGGGCTGCCACTGCCCGTGAAGGACAGTGTCAACACGAAGGATCTGCCCACGACGTCCGGCACGCGCGCATTGCGCTCGTTCATCCCGAAGGAAGACGCGCCGGTGATGGCGAGGCTCTACGGCGCCGGCGCAATCCTGATGGGCAAGACCAATCTCCACGAACTGTCCTACGGCTGGACCAGCAACAACATGTTCACCGGCGCGGTGCGCAACCCGTACGACCCGAAACGCATTCCCGGTGGTAGCAGCGGAGGCTCCGGCGCCGCCGTGGCCGCGCGCATCGCGCCGCTCGCAGTGGCCGAGGACACGTTCGGGTCGATTCGCGTGCCCGCGAGCATGTGCGGTGTCTGCGGACTGCGGCCGAGCACCGGCCGCTACCCCGTCGGCGGCGTGATGCCGATCTCGCCGCGCATGGACATGGTCGGACCGCTGGCGCGTTCGGTCAGCGATCTGGCGCTTTTCGATGCGGCAATCTCGGGCGAATCACCGACGCTGTCCCCGCGGTCTCTCGACGGGGTGCGCATCGGAGTCGCGCCGGGATACTTCCTGGCATCGCTCGATCCCGAGGTCGAACGGGTGTTCAGCGCTGCCCTCCGACGGTTGAGCGCGGCAGGGGCAGTGTTGGTGTGGGCGGACCTGCCGGCGGTCATGGATGCCGCGATGCTGGACGGCGTGATCGTGCAGGCGGAAGACACTTCCCCCAGCATCACCCGCTATCTGGAAGAGTCGCGCAGCGGGATCACGTTCGACGCGCTTCATGCGCAGCTGAGTGCGGACGTGAAGGGCACCTTCGATGTGTGGACGCTGCCGGGCGCCCAGTACCATCCCACCCAGGAAGCCATCGAGACGGCCATCGGCCGGTTGCCCGCGTTCCGGCAGGCGATGCAGGATCACTTCCACGCGAACCGTGTCGAGGCCATCGTGTTTCCGCCCGTGCCGGTGCCGCCGTTGCCCATCGGCCAGGACACGGAAGTCGAGATCCGCGGCAGCAAGAGGCCGCTCTGGATGGCGATGTCCCACAACATCGCACCGGCCAGTTGCGTGGGCATGCCGGGTCTGGTGCTGCCGGCAGGGCTCACGAAGGACGGCTTGCCCGTGGGCGTCGAGTTCGATGCGCTGCCGGGGAGCGATCGCCAACTGCTCTCGCTCGGGCTCTCCCTGGAGAGGGCGCTCGGACCGATTCCCGCGCCACGAGCGGCGGGCTGATCCGGGCGGCGCGGTCGCAACGGGGCCGCGCCTGATTCTCCCTTGGGTCCTTCCAAGATCTTGCGACGCGATGTCAAGGGAGGAGCGCATTCCCTGGCGAGAGGGCTCGCGTCCCAGAATTTGCCCGGCGCCCCACCGACGCCGAGCTCATCGCTCTGGCGGGTCGCATCGCGCGGCGCGTGGCCTGCTTTCTGGAACGCCAAGGACTGCTCGAACGCGATACCGATAACACCTGCCTTGCCGAGCTCGCCCTCGGCGACGAGCCGATGCAGGCGCTGTTGGCGCACTCGATCAGCTACCGCGTCGCGGTGGGGCCGCGCGTCGGGCGCAAGGTGTTCAGGCTGCAGACCCTGCCCGCCGCAGGCGGACGAGCGCGACGTGCTCGTTACGCGCATTGAAGCGTACGAGAACAAGCATTGCGACTTCGGCCCCACCGATCCGGTGGAAGCGATTAAATTCCGCAAGGAGCAGGAAGGGCTGACGCCTCGTGATCTGGAGCCGTACATCGGGCAGAGCGGTCGCGTTTCCGAAGTTCTGAACCGGAGGCGCCCGCTGAGCCTGCGGATGGTCAAGAGGTTGCACGATGGGTTGAAGATCCCATACGAGAGCCTGATGGCCGGGGTGCAGTAGCGTCGGTTGGTGTTCTGAAGGTCGAGGGTGCGTTGCACTCGCGTTTACCGTCAGCGTCTAGGCATCCGTGCTCGCGTCTTTCGCTATCGAGCATTGGCGTTCGCCTACAGCCAAGTGCGCCAAGCGGTAAATGTGACGGTAAAGGATGTTCGTCAGGGTTCGCGATGCCCGAAGAAACATTGGGTTAGATTGCTCAGTCACCATTGAGTGGGAGTAGCGGGTGCGGAGGGCGGAGCAGGGGCCCCAACGTAGTTGGGGATGCGACCCCGGAGCACCCGCCTGTTCGCATACTCGGAGTCGTCGACGCCGCGTGTTGCCCCGGCTTTGCCGGCCATGCAACCCCGAATAGCAGTCCACGCGTCAGTCTGGACAATAGACCTCCCATCACGTGCCCGCCTGTATCATCGAGCCAATCGATGAATGGGGGAGGGAAATGGACCTCAAGCTCACGCGACCTGGGGCTCGTGGCAATCGTCGTGCGTGGTTCGGATTGCTGATCGCACTCGCATTCACGGTCACGGCCGTTCCCATGCTGGCGGCGGCAGCCCCCAATATCGTCTATCTGCTCGCCGACGACCTCGGATGGAACGACGTCGGCTTTCACGGCGGGAAGATTCACACGCCGACCCTCGACAGTCTTGCGACCGGTGGCGCGGTATTCAACGCGCTCTACTCGCAGCCTTTCTCTACGCAGACGCGCGCTGCACTGCTCACGGGCCGCTACCCGATGCGCTATGGCCTGCAGACGCTCTCGTTGGAGCCTTCCAGTCGCTACGGCCTGCCGAAGGAAGAGCGCACCTTGCCGCAGGCCCTCAAGGCGAGCGGCTATCGGACCGCCTTCCTGGGCCATTGGCTGCTTGGCCACGCCAGGCGCGAGCACTGGCCAGGGCAGCGCGGTTTCGATCTGTTCTACGGTTCGCTGTCCGGCGGTGTGGACTCGCAGTTGCGCAGGAACGCAATTGCGGACTGGTATCGAAACGACCGGATCGTCAAGGAGGATGGTTACGTGACCGATCTGCTGGCGCGAGAGGCCGACCGGATCATCTCCGCGCACGACCGGTCCGCGCCGCTTTTCCTGATGGCGGCCTTCAACACGCCGGCGCAGTTCCATGGTGTTCCGAAGTCATACCTGGATCCGTACCGGAACGTGCCGGACGAGGCGCGCCGTAGCTACGCGGCGGCGGTCACGGCACTGGACTCCGCGGTCGGCAGCATCGTCGCCGCGCTCCACAAGCGCGGCATGCTGGACAACACTCTCATCGTGTTCCAAAGCGACAACGGCGGCGCGGTGCCGTTGCGCTACGTCACCGGTGACCGGGACACCGACCGGCCGGCCGCCGACAACGGAAGCAATCGCGAAGGCCGGGGCAGCCTGTACGAGGGGGGACTGCGAGTCGTGGCACTGGCGTCGTGGCCGGGCAGGATTCCGCCCGGAACGATCGTGACCCAACCGCTGCACGTGACCGACATGTACGTCACCCTGCTCACTCTCGCGGGCGCTGCGCTGGAACAACCCAGGAAGCCCGACGGGAAAAACGCATGGCCCGTGATCGCCGAAGGCAAGCGGATCGATCGCAACGACATCCTGCTCAACGTGGACGATTTCTCAGGGGCGATCCGCGTAGAGGAGTGGAAGCTCATCCTGCACGCGTCGCTGCCGAGCCGCATCGAACTGTTCGACATCGACAACGATCCGGAGGAATCCCACAACCTCGCATCGAAGTATCCGGGTCGGGTCAAGGAACTCGTTGCCAGGCTCAACGAGTACGCCTACGACATGGTGCCGTCCCTGCACCTGGAAGAATTGATCGCCGCGGGCCGGCCGGTGTTCTGGCGCGCCAATCCTCCGCGGCGATGACGGCCGCACCTCGACCCATGCGGCGCGCCGGTTCGCGATTCGCCCTTCGTTGAGTTCGACCGGGGCGTGTGTTACGGTCGTTGCTCCACTTCGTGACTTCCCACTCCGGCGAATCGCAGGGTGCTCGAGGATACTCGTCCGGCACCTCAGCGAGCGACCGACGGCATCGTCCCCGCACCCCCGGCCCCAGTGAAACCGCGAGCCGTTCAAACCTCGACGTCCGAGCGTGACCTGCTGTTCGAATGGCTGGGTCGCGGCGCGCGCCGCTTGCGTGCGAACAACTGCCTGCGTGATGGGGCTCGGGCTTCCTGTGCCTTGCTCGCAAGCGCCGCTCTGTACCTGCTCCTCGAGCGCTCGGGGGTGCCGCGACCGGTACTGACCGCGATCGTGCCTTTTTTCGTGTTCGCCGGCGCTGCCGCCATCGGGTGGCTGGGGTGGCGCTGCATGCAAGGTCGTTCGCTCCAGACAGTTGCAGCCATCGCGGACGCACGCTGTCGCCTGAATGACGAACTGGTCAGCGCATGCTGGTTCGCGCGCGAGGAGACGCCTTCCGCCTGGGAGGCGTTGGTGCTCGGGAGGGCCGTACGGACGACCAGCGCGCTCGACGTCCGTGCGGTCTTTCCATTGCGCGCGCCGCGCAGCCTTGCGTCGGCAGCAGGGCTCGGGACCGCGGTCCTGGCGCTGATGTTCGTCGGCAGCGATACGGGGGTGCCTGCCGATCGGAGTGCGGGTGTCATTCGCAGCCTCTCTGTGCAGCCACGCTCCGACGATGACGCCGGGGCGAACGAGATTGCGGCGAGGGCGAGGGCCATGGCCGCCACCGCCGGAGCAGACAAATCCGTGTGGAACCGTGCCGAAGCCCTCGCGAAGAATCTGCGCAGCGGCGAAGAACTGGCCGAACTGAAGCGCGCCATCGAATCAGGCGATGCCGACCGTGTCCGGGAATGGGTGGAGCGCGCGGCCCAGGTGGCGAATGCCGCGGCGGCGTCTTCGGACCCGCGTGACCCGACTGGAGACGGCATGGTACGGACCGGGCAGGACCTCTCGGCAGGATTGCCAGGGCTGCCGGACGATGGCAGCCCGCCCAGGAAGAACGCGGTAGAGCCTGCCGACAGGACGGAGGACGAGCAGGCGGGGGAGAAGGAGAAGGCCCCCGAGCCGCCAAAGGACCGCCTCGACACCGAGATCGGTGCGCTGGAGGACGCTCTGTCGAAGCTGGGAGAAGGAGGAGGGGGTGGTCACTCAAAGGAGGCGAACGGCACCCCTCCCGGACAGGAATCGCAAAGAAGGGGGCAGGCCCAGCCCAGCGATAGCGAAGCGCTTCAAGCCGTCACCGTCGCCTCCGGAACCGGCGGAGGCGAGGGTACTCCGCCGGCTGAACCCTCCGGGCACTCGGGAGAACCGGTGCAGAGTTCGCCCGCAGCGCGACTCGCCACACGCATGCAGCGCCTGGATGACACGGTAGCTGCGGGCGACTCTACCAAGCATGGAAAGGAAAGTCCGTACGCCGTCACCGAAGCGGGGACCGCCCGTACCGGCCTGTCGGCGGTGCGTGCCGTGCGGCCCGGTGCCAGCGACGCGGCGCTCGCGCGGGAGCAGATTCCCGTCGCGTACCGCGCGTCGGTCCGACGCTATTTCCTCACCGAGCACGGCAAGGAACGTTGAGCCCCGATCATGGATGGCAGACTCGATCCGTCGGATGCTCCGGGCCTCCCATTCCCATGATCGCTGACCCTGCGTTGTCGGTTCCTGTTCCTGGAAGCGGCATGCCGCCGAGGCGGTGCCCTTGAACTTCGCCTTGCTCTCGACGGCGGGTGCCATCGGTCTGATGGCCGCCGTCGCGGTCTCGATCGGCCTTCTGTACCTGATCAGACCACGCATGCACCGCATTACCGTTGCGTCGACCCTCCTGTGGCGGCGGGTCGTGACAACAGGGCACGTTCGCAAGCGACGCTGGCGCTGGCTGTTGTCGCTGTTGCTCGCGCTGGCGATCGGGCTTTGCCTGGCCCTGGCGCTGACGGATCTGAAGTTGCCCGCACTGCAGCCGGCTGCGCAGCGCTTTGTCGTGGTACTGGACAATGCCGCGTCGATGGGCGCGCGCACCGGGGACGGACGTACTCGCTGGCAACATGCTCTCGATGCTTCGCGACGCCTGATCCAGCAGACCGGGCAAGGCGCAGAAGTCCTGCTGCTGGATACGGCCGGGCGCGCGCCGCTCAGCGGCTTTCTTCCCGCGCGCCTGGCAGTGGAGCGGCTCGACCGTCTGGCACTCTCTCCCGATGCGCGCACGCGCGTCCCGCCCTTGCCTTCCGGCACGGACATCACACGTGCCCACCTGTTTACCGACGGGGTGAGTGTGGGCGACGTGTCGGAGACCATGACGGTGCACTCCGTCTTCGATTCTGCCGACAACGTCGGCATCACCGCGTTTACCGCGCGTCCGCTGCCGGCCGATCGCACCCGGTACAGCGCCTTCCTCCAGATCACCAATGGGGCGGAGGCTGACAAACGCGTCTCGCTGGAAGTGGTCGGCGCCACCGGCTTTCGCGTCGAGCGGCAGCTGAACGTCGCCGGGGCTTCCACCGTCAACCTGACCCTCGATGTGAGCGGTCTGGAGCAGGGTCCGCTACGCGCGCACATCGCGGCGCCAGGGGATGCCTTCGATCTGGACGATACCGCGTATGCCGTGGTGTCGGCGCATCGTGTCCGGCGCGTTGTCCTCGTCACCCGCGGCAACGCCGTTCTCGAGGGATCACTGCGCTCCCTTCCCGGAATCGCGTTGACCGTGCGCTCTCCGAGCCTGGGGTCGGAGCTCCCGTCGGCAGACGCTTACGTCTTCGATGGGGATGCACCGCGTGCTCCCCCCGCCGCCGGCGCCCTTCTCTTTCGTCCGTTGGCTGCGGCCTGGCTCGGCATTCGCTGGAAGGCGCTGGCGCCCGCGGTGGTCACGGGTTGGGACGACTCCGATCCGCTGACGGCAGGCGTGGACTGGGCCAGCGTGCGTCCCAGAAACGCATTCGTGGGGCAGGGCGCCGCCGGGACAAGCATGGTCACGGCGGGCACTTCGCGCGATGCAGAGGCGGGCGGCGCGCTGATCATGGCGGGGCGCGCCCGTTCCCACTGGATCGCGGTCGGGTTTTCCCCACAGGATTCCAGCTTTCCGCTGCAACCCGGCTTTCCGATCTTCCTGGGCAACGCATTGGACCGGCTCATCGAGAGTCCCGACGTCGTGACCCAAGGTCTCGGCTACATCGAAGCCCCGCTTCCGGGTGCGCGGATCACCGAAGGGGGCCGTGTGCAGGTCGCCGCGACGACAACGGAATCGGGCACTCTGTTCGAAGCATCCCGCCCCGGCGTCTACGTGGTCGACGACGGCCGGAAGCAGCTCGTCGTGATCGCCAATGCGATCGATCCGCTCCTGCCCCAGATCAATCGAAGGTCCCTCCACAGCGAAGGGGTCCTTGCAGAGGCGATCCAGGTTCCCCCCCGGACGTGGCCGGAGCCATGGGTATGGCTGCTGGGATTGGCCTTCTGTCTGCTCACCTGCGAGTGGGCCGCGTTCAGCCGCCGCGTGACCGAATGAATCCGGACGTCGGCATCGCGAATGCCTGGGCCCTGTGGTTACTGCTGGCCGCTCCGCTCGCGTGGTGGCTTGCGCGGCGTCGTGCCGGGTCGGGCGAGCGTCGACGGATCTGGCTGGTGACGGCGCTCCGCTCGCTGTCCCTGGCCTTCGCGGCGCTGGGGCTGGCTGCTCCGTTCGTCAACACGCGTTCGCACTCGCTTGGCGTGATCTACGCGTTCGACGGGTCAGCCAGCGTTCAACCCGAATTCCTGCAGCAGGCGGTGCAATGGGCGCGCCGGGCCAACGAACATTTTCGTCCTGAACACAAAGGCTATGTCGTCTTCGGGCATCAGGCCCGCCTGCTGCACGATCTGGACGAGGTCGACAGAGTTGTGAAGACATTCTCCGCGAGCCCTGCCGAAGGGACTGCAACGATCGACAGGACTGCCACGGATCTGGAACGTGCCATCGAAGCGTCCTTGCCCGGCTTCGCACCGGAAGACGACAAACGCCTGGTACTGATCACCGATGGCAAACAGACCCATGGGAATGTCTGGCGGGCTCTGCCGCGCCTGCAGTCGGAAGGCGTACGTCTGTTCGCCCTTTCGGCTCCAACTCTGTCGGGAAGGCAAGTCCGCGTCGATGGCCTCGACGTTCCCGAGGGCGTGCGCGAGCGCGAGCCGGTCAAGCTGTACGTGCGGCTGCACGCGTATGCCGCGCTGAGAACCCGTGTGCAGGTCGTCGCAGCCGGGGAGACCCTGTTCGATCGCCAGGTGCCTCTCGTTGCCGGACACAACAAGGTTCCCGTCGAGCTTCGTTTCGAGCGAGGCGGTAGCCGGGAGATCAAGGTGTTGCTGGGGCCACGCGACCAGCTGGCGGACACCTGGCGGGGCAGTGTGTGGGTGGCTCCCCGCCTGCGCGTGCTGCAGGTGGAGGGCGACGCCATCGGGGCGGATTATCTCGCCGAGGCCCTCGGATCCCAGGGGGTCGACGTCGCGCGAGTCACCGCGGCGCAGTTCGCTCGAGACCCGGCAGCAAGCTTGCGCGGCGCCGACACGGTTCTGCTCAACGACGTTCCGGCTGCGCGGCTTGCCGGCGAGGCGGGCAGCCAGCTCGAACGGTTCGTTCGCGACGACGGCGGCGGTCTGGTGTTCGTCGCAGGAGAGAACACTCATGGCAAGGACGCGTTCGAGGGGAGCGCGGTGGAGCGCCTGCTGCCGGTGAAGTTCGAAGCCCACCGCAAGCCGAAGGAACTCGATCTCCTGCTGCTCATCGACAGATCCGGAAGCATGCTGGGCGGCAAGTTCGAGTCGGTAAAGGCAGCGGCGCTCGCAACTCTTGACATGATGGAATCCGACCAGCGGCTGGCTGTCATCGCCTTCGATTCGCAGCCGATCGATGTGTTTCCGCTTGCAGAGGTCGGCGGAAAGAGGCGCGCGGAGGACGCGATCAGCGGCATGTCCACCGGTGGCCACACCGACATCCGCAAAGCCCTCGTCCGCGCGTTCGAGGTGCTCAAGGATTCCCCGTCCAGCACCAAGCACGTCATCCTGCTGTCGGATGGCCATACCTTCGCGCCGCCGAGCCCGTCGGCAAGGCAGGGAAGGGATCCTCCCCGCAGGGACATCCGGAAGATACTCGAGGAGCAGGGTTACAGCGCGAGCCACATCGAGCGGCTGCTGGGTGACGCTTCGAGCGTTCAGGGGGGAAGCCGCGAGCTCGAGGATCTCGTCACCGACATGGCAGCAGCGAACATCACGCTTTCCACGCTGTCGATCGGCGAAGAGCCCGACCTGCGATTGATGGCCGCGCTGGCGGAACTGGGAAGCGGCAAGAGCTACGTCGCCCACCAGGACAGCGAGATTCCGGCCTTGTTCGTGACCGAAGCACGTCGTTTACTGGGTACGTCCATGGTGGAGGAAACGTTCAGGCCGGTCGTGCGAAGCAACGGAGGGACGCTGACCGGTCTCGACTTCGCGGCGGGCCCCGCGCTCAAGGGATACGTTGCCACCAGGCCGAAACGCTTTTCCGAAGTGCTGCTGGAAGCGCGGCCCGGTGACCCTGTCCTTGCGGAGACCCGCTACGGCCTGGGCAAGACCGTGGCCTTCCTGTCCGACGCAAGGAACCGCTGGGCAAGCGACTGGCTGGCCTGGCCAGGCTACGCCCGGTTCTGGGCGCAGGTGGTGCGCGACGCCGGGCGGAGTGCCGGAACACCCGAACTCGGATGGCAGGTCACGCGAGAAGGTGGATGGGGGCTTCTGCGCCTCACAGCGCTCACGCCGGACGGGCGCTATCGCGACGGACTGTCGCCGAACGCACGAATCACGCGGCCGGACGGGACGCGCACGGAGGTGGCGCTCAGGCAGACGGCGCCGGGGACCTACGACGCCCGCATTGCGCTGCTGGCAGGATCACCGGCCCCGTACCGGTTCGAACTCCGGGCTGGCCCTGGTCTGCCGGCATCGGAGATCGCAAGGGTCGGCGTCCGCACGCTTCACTACGCCACAGAGGACGAATTCCAGCCCGGTCCCGCTGACATCCGGCTGCTCGAGGTCTTGAGCGAACGGACCGGCGGCAAGTTCGCTCCCGGCAGCGACGAGATCTTCGCGCCCGCCGGGGGCGGCAGCCCCGTACCCCGGCCGCTGTGGCCCGCGTGCGCCGGTGCGGCGCTGTTCTTCTTCGTCCTCGAGATCGCGGCCCGCCGCACGAACTGGCGGTTCCTCGAGGACCCCTCGAGGAACGGCTGATCGTCAGCCGGCCGCCGGCAACGCGATCTCTCCGCGCCTCAGAAGCACCTCCCGCGCATCCTTCTCCGTGATCTTGCCGTAATCCGATTTCGGCAAGGCCTCCTGACCTGCCTGCCGTTTTCGAATACCAGCGGTTAGTTGGGACGGGCAATAGCTCGATCAGCGCCCGTGCTTGCTCGAGGGAGTCGAACCAGTGCACGTGCGGACACTCGTCGCGAAGTGAACCGTTGAAGGTTTCGATAGGCCCGTTGTCCGTCGGCTTTCCGGGACGGCTGAAGCCCAGGCGCACACCGTGGTGGTACTCCCAGAGGTCCAGGCACATCGTCATCCGGCAGCCGCTGCCGAAGCGCCGCTAGGCCCAACCGCTATCCGCACCCCTAGTCAGCACTGCCCGCGCTGGCGAACGCGTATGCGCCGCCGGCCTCGATTGCGCGCCGGTAGGCGGGACGCGCCTGCATACGCGTGACGTAGTCGCGCAGCCTGGGCTGTCTCTCGCCTGCCAGGCCCGCGTGTACGGCGAACTCAAGGGGGAACAGCATCTGCACATCGGCCGCGCTGAACGCCGCGCCAGCAAGGTGTTCGCTCTGACCCAGCTCGGCCTCGACCAGATCGAGTTCGTCCTGGATCATCGCTTCGACGCGACCCTGCATCGCCTTGGCGGCCTCACCCACGCGGGTGAGATACAGCCGGCCTACCAGATGCAGCATGATCGTGCCCTCCGCGAAGTGCATCCAGTGCAGATAGCGCACGTGCTCCGGAGTGCCCCGCCGGGGCGCGAGCCGCCCGTCGCCATAACGCTCGACCAGATACTCCACGATGGCTCCCGACTCGGCCAGGATGAGTTCATCGTCCTGGATGACCGGGGACTTGCCCAGTGGATGAACCGCCCGCAGTTCCGGCGGCGCCAGATTCGTCTTTGCGTCCCGCTGGTAGCGCTCGATCCGGTACGGCAGGCCGAGTTCCTCCAGAAGCCAGATGATGCGCTGCGAACGAGAGTTGTTCAGGTGGTGGACGACGATCACGAGCGATTCTCCTCAAAGACAGCGGACGCCTCGGTCGGAATTCCTGACTCCGCTAGCATTCGGTCTGGAACGGTTTTCAACCCAGAGAGGATTAGACCATGACACAAGCGATCGTGATCGAGCAGTACGGCGGGCCCGAGGTCCTGAAGCTGAAGGAGGTTCAGGTGGGTGCCCCGGAGGCCAATCAGGTGCGGCTGCAGCACACCAGGATCGGCGTGAACTTCCACGACGTGTACGTGCGGTCCGGCCTGTACAAGACGCTGCAATTGCCTGGCACGCCGGGAATCGAGGCTGCCGGCGTCGTGACACAGTGCGGGCCGGGGGTGACCCGGTGGAAGGTCGGGGACCGGGTCGCATACGTCACCGGCGCCTATGGCGTGTACGCGTCGGAACGCCTCATCGACGAGGCGCAACTGCTGCGGATTCCCGCTGGGGTGAGCGACGAGGCAGCGGCATCCGCGCTGCTGCGTGGGCTCACGGTGGAGATGCTGCTGCGGCGGGTGCATCAAGTCACGCCGGGATCCTGGATTCTCGTTCAGGCGGCTGCCGGCGGAGTTGGGCAGTTGCTGTGCCAATGGGCTTCTCACATCGGCGCCAAGGTCATCGGCACCGTGGCCGACGAGGAGCAGGACAGCGTCGCCGCCGTCGCGGGTTGCCACCACCGCATCAATTTCCGGCGGGAGAACGTGGTCGAGCGCGTGCGCGAGATCACCGAGGGTCGGGGAGTGGCGGTCGCCTACGATGGCGTGGGCAAGGAGAGCTTCTTCGGGTCGCTCGACTGTCTGGACTACTGCGGCCATCTGGTCAACTTCGGCCAGGCGTCGGGGTCCGTGCCGCCCTTCGAGGTGTCACGCCTGGCCGCCCGATCCAACAGCCTTTCACGTCCCATCGTCTTTCACTACGTGCGTGAGGCGGCGCAGCGCGAGCAGATGGCGGCGAATGTCTTCCGGGCGTTGGAGGAAGGCTGGCTCAAGGTGAAGCCGGCTCGGACCTTCCCCCTGGGCGAGGCCGCGGAGAGCCATAGGGTGATCGAGGCGGCGGGGGCGACAGTGCCGCTGGTGCTGGTGCCTTAGCCGTTCGTGCGTCCGAGCGCCCGGCAGGCCTGGTCACTGCCGGGCACGGGTCTCTCGGAAGGGCTGTTCGCACACTCGTGCTGCCCGGGCAGGGCGGAGCAGGGGCCCCAACGCAGTTGGGGATGCGACCCCGAAGCACCCGCCTGTCCGCATACTCGGAGTCGTCGACGCCGCGTGTTCAGGCGCCGCAGTTCCGCTGGAGATGGCCTGCGGGATTCGCAACACTGGAACGTCTGCACGATGATCGATGCGGACGGTGACAAACGGCTGCTGCTCGGGCAGGCCGGAACAGACTTCACTTCGCGTTGTATGGCGGTCTCAGGTATCGGCAAGTACCGCAAAATGAGCATACCAATCCTTGCTTTGCAATACCCATCTGGGCACATTGCGAGATTGGAACATCGCACGCCGGAGTGTGACCTATGTCTCGATCGATCCACGCGAATCGCAGCGATCGCCAGTTCTCACAGACTGGCTTCGTCGACTGGAAGGAGATCGGCAGGAAGCGGGATATCAAGAAATCCGCCGTTCGAAGCCGGACGACCGACGATCCGCCCGACGGCGCCATGGCTGTCGAGGAGTTCCCGATCGTCGTTACAGACGCTTCTCCATTCTTGTTCTTCCCGGCCTCCATCAAGGACATGAGAGCCGTGCTGGGTTTGCTTCCAAGGGGAACACTCGATGGCGTGAAGTCCATCCAGTTGGGGGCCGGCACTCGTTCCGTCAATCGGGACGCGAAGTGGCACCCTGCTTCGGATCCGTTTCTGGGCAGAAAGAGCGTGGAGATCTTTCCGAAGGTCTATGTGCCGCTGATCCTTGGGCACTACAACATTAGTTCCCAGTCCGTGAACCTCTACGGCATTGTGAAGTCCCCGCGAAAGATCCTGACGCGTTCCCAACTTGCGGCGCTTGAACTGCAGGCACTGGGCACGCTGGTTCACGAAGTCGCCCATCATTTCGACCGCGTGCGCCGAATGGGGCAAGGGCGTCCGTGGTTCGCGATGCACAGCAAGGCGGAGCGCTTTGCACACGTGAAGACAACGCAATGGACCGAGGAACTGGTCCTCCCGTACCTGCGCAGAAAGCATGGTGCGTCCGCGCTTTGCAGCATACCGATACTGATACGACGGGCGCTCGGCATTTAGCGATGTTCCGCGGCGACGCGGATGATTCGCCGGCTGGGGGCGGTCCCCGTCCCCGCCTGCCGGACGCCATCAACGCGCGTTGTTCGGCCTGCCAGACCCCTCGTGATGGTTGCTCTCGGTCTCGTAGGGGTTCTCTTCGCGCGCAGTCGGCGGATATAGTGTTTTCGGACCGATCCGAGCGGCCGCGTCAGCCGTGCCCGACGCAGTGCTGAACCCCCGGCCGCTACCGTCCGAACACGAACCGCGCCTCTATCTCGACCACATCGTCAATCCTGCCCTTCCCGTAGGTCATTCCCCACCGGCTGCGATCGATCTTGAAATCGCACTTCGCCTGGACGCCGGCACTGCCGATCGAGAAGCTGCAGGGGACCTCCACCTCCTTGGTTTCGCCGAGCATCGTCAGTTTGCCGCTCACGACCGCCCGATCAGTCCCACTGAGATCGACCCGAGTCGTCTCGAAGGTGATGTTCGGGTGCCGGGTCACGTCGAAGAAGTCGGAATTCTTCAGGTGATTGGTCAGCATGTTGTTATCGGACCAGATGCTCTGCGCATCGATGTCGATCCGGAAGGAGAGTTTCGAGAGGTCGCTCCAGTCTCCGACGGAATCGACCGTGAACTTCCTGAACCCTCCGCGGTGCGTCCCGCCCGGCTTTGTGCCGAGGAACTCGATTCGGGACTTCTCGAGAACGAAGACGGTCGAGGTCGCCGCGTGCACTCCGGCCCAGAGTCCGAAGAACAGGACAGCCAAAAACGATAAACCTGCAAGGATCGGTCTCATGTCATCTCTCCCTTCCTTACCGATGCTTACGCAGACGACATCAACCCTGAATCAGGACGATATCCCAGACCACGAGCCTGGAATCGGCTTCTTCATTGGCGGTCGGAGGCAGGACGCGTGAAATCAGACTCTCCTTCGCCCAGGACTGCTGCAACAGCGGGTCCTTCACGTTGAGGGGCTCGTCGGGGAAGTACATCTGCGTCGTCAGGCGGTTGACCTTGCCGGTGATGTCGTAGTGGATGTGCGGCGGCCGCCAGTAGTCGCCCACCACCGGATAGGCGCCGGGCTTGACGGTGCGATAGCGATACCGGCCTTCCGAGTCGGTCACCATCGTTGCATAACCATCGAAGTTCGGATCGATTGAAGCAGGATTCCGGTCATTGGGATGCGTGTAGCGACCTGCGCCGTTCGCCTGCCAGATTTCGAGTCTGACGCCCGGACAAGGCCCACCCCTCAGGTTGCGCACCGTACCCATGACGTAGATGACCTGACCCAGTGCCTGGCCCGGACGTCCCTTCAGTCGCGCCAGATCGGCGCCCCCGTCGGAGCGCTTCTGTACCGGATAGAACGGCCCCAGGATCTGATCGGGCGTCGGCATCGGTCCCTTGAAATCCAGCCCCGGCGCCCGTTCTTCTGCCGCCGTCAGCGGGTTGGCGAGTGCGAGACCGCCGATCGCGAGCGATGCCTTCAGAATCTCTCGCCTCGACACCTTGTGTTCCGCGTAAGTCGGCAAGCGCGGAATCAGGGTGGCGGGCGACAGGATGCGGCGGGTAGTGGTCATCAGTTTCTCGCTGTCTGGGGAGGAGGGACGAGACCAATGTACCCGAGTGAGGTGTCGTGGCAAGATGCATTCTGGAGTTTCACTGTGCACACCCATGGACAATGCATTCGACTTGAACGCGGTGGTGGTGTTCGTGCGCATCGTGGAGTCGGGAAGCCTGTCGGCGGCAGCGCGAAGCATGAAGATGCCGAAGACGACCGTCAGCAAGCGATTGGCTTCACTGGAAGAGTCCCTCGGTGTCGCCCTGATTGCCCGCACGACGAGAAAGCTGAGCGTGACGGAAGCAGGCAGAGCTTACTTCGCGCACTGCCAGGAATCGCTTCGCCTGCTGGAGCAGGCGCGCGCGGAGGTGACTGCGGCGCGGAGCCATCCGTCGGGGCACCTCAAGATCACCGCCCCGGTAGACATCGCCCACACACTGCTGCCGCGAGTGATCCACGCGTTCGTCGGGCGCCACCCAGGCGTCAGAGTCGAAGTTCTCGTTGCCAATCGACTGGTGGATCTGGTTGGCGAGGGTGTCGACCTGGCCATTCGCGCCGGCCCGATGCGCGACTCCGGGATGGTGGGGCGCAAGCTCATCGAGCTGACGGCAAACGTCTACGCGTCCCACGCGTATCTGCGCCGATGCAAGGCGCCTTTGCAGCCCAAGGACTTGTCCTCGGTCGAGTTCATCGGCTACGGCGGAGCGAACGGTCCCTTCCACATGGTGAAGGGGCGCTCGTCCGTGAAGGTCGATGTGAATCCAACCCTGGTCGTGGACGACTTCGAGACGATCAAGGAACTCGTGGTGCTCGGCACCGGCGCGGGTTGGTTACCGGACTTCGTCGCAAAGACTGCAGGCGCGAGCATCGTGCCCGCGGTCCGCGGCTGGCGTGCTAAGTCGGTGGGGCAGGTGCATTTCCTCTACGCCAAGCAGCGGCACCCGTCCGCCAACGTCAAGGCGTTCATCGACGTCGCGATGGAAGTCGTCCCCCTGTTTCTGAAGGGAGAGCTGGCTATGCCCGGCGGCGATGAGCGGAATTTGGGATAGCAGAAGTCCAAGTCGCGCTTGCTCACGCGGGATCGCGACGATGGTCCATGACACGGTACGTGCGCTTCGAACTAGGGATACCACCGATGTGGTCATCCCGCCTGATCGCCAAGGCACGGCAACGCAGGTAGCATCCGGGCTCCCCGCGCCCGGTGACCAGAAGCCGGCGCGGTCCCCATCGGAGAATCAGACATGCTTTTCCTGCGGACGATCGGGCTGCTGCTGGCGGCCGCCGCCCTGCTGCAAGGATGTGCCACGAATATCGGACCGTCTTCGGTCCGCCGCGAGCGCCCCAACTACAACCGCGAGATCGTGCAGTCGCACGACGAGCAGATGCTTCTCAACCTCGTTCGGCTGCGCTACCGCGATTCCCCCCTCTTCGTGGAACTCACGTCGGTGGTCACCAGCTACGCGTTCGACCAGAACCTGTCGATCGGCGCCAAGATCTTCGACACCAAGGTGGGGGACGAGTACACCGCCGGCGCCGGCCTCCTGATTGGCAACCGACCCACGGTCACGTACCTGCCGCTGCAGGGGGAGGAGTTCGCCGTCCGCATGATGTCGCCGCTGCCGCTCGACTCCATCATGCTGTTCTCGCAGACGGGCTGGAGCGTCGAGCGCCTGATGCTGCTCTGCGTTCAGCGGATCAACGAAGTTGAGAATGCTCCCAGCGCCACGGGCCCTACGCCCGCGACCAAGCCGAACTTCGAGTCTTTCCGCGATCTCGCGACGCGCCTGCGGCGGCTGTCCCTGGCCGGGCGCTTCGGCATGAACTGGGACTTCGCCGAGGATCCGAACGAGCAGTCTGCGTTCCACATGAAGTTCTGGCTGAAGACGCCCGAGGACCCTGCCGATCCGCTTGCCGCAGACGTGGCCGCGGTGCGTGAGGCGCTGCGGCTCGACCCGGGCATCGACGAGTACTCGCTCACGCCCTTCCCGTATAAGCGCCGTCCAGACGAGGTAGGTATGCGCGGGCGGTCGCTGCTGGGCGTGCTGTACTTCCTGTCGCAGTCCGTGGAAGCCCCGAAGGAACATGCCGATGCGGGGCTCGTCACCGTGACGCTCGATCGCGATGGGCGGCCGTTCGCGTGGAGCGAGCTGCTGAAAGACACGATGCGCATCCGATCGTCGAAGGACCGCCCGAACAATGCCTTCGTGGCCGTCGCGCACCGTGGATGGTGGTTCTACATCGCCGACGACGACCTCACGTCGAAGGCGTCGCTCAACCTGGTCAACTTCCTGTTCTCGCTGCAGTCCGCCTCGGGCAAGGGCAAGTCGCCCGTGCTGACGCTGCCTGTCGGGCGATAGGGGGAGATGTCCCGACGGCCGTGCCTCGAATCCACATTCACCAGGCGATGCGGCCATAGGACATTCACTCCGGCGAGATTTCTCCGTCGATCTTGCCGTTGGCCGAGTGTCCGACGTTCATCGCTGTTCCCGGAGGCAGGCCTTACGACCCTCGTCCGGGAGACGGAGTGTGGAAGCCGTTGTAGCCCGGACGAAGCGAAGCGAACTCCGGGGCTGAGTGGCGGGATGCCGCGACGACTTGCAGGCGTCCTGGCCCGTGCTTATGTGGCGTGGTCACGGCGAGTTACCAGAACGCGCTCGTCCGCCATGAGACGGCGCGGCAGCGAGACAACCCAATCGCACGGTGGAGCTCGGTGCTGCGTGTCAGGCTTGCTCGAGCCGCCGCGGCCAACATCGGCGTTGCGTCTCTAGCGGCGTCCCGGCTCATTGCACCGCCGGGATGACTATCTGGAGAGTGGTCCTGTCCGTCGCACTTCCACCGCATTCAACTCGGTCGTGCTTTCCAACGCCGCGTAGTCGCCCCGATCAAGCCAAGCCCTGTGATCAGCATGGCCCACGTGGCTGGCTCGGGAACGGGCGCGAGGTACTGGAACCCGGACGCCGTGACCAGCGTGTAATCGGTGTCCGGCACGACTTGCCCCGCATGCATGACCGTGACCTTCGTCAGCTTGACCGTGTGCGAGAAATCGACGCTCGCGGTGAAGTCCTTGGCGAACTGCGTGTTGACGCCGGAACCGAGCGTCACCTTGAAGCCAAGCGGATCGCCTACCCGGAACGTGCGGGTCCAGTAGAGCGTGCCGGCGGTACGCGACGGGTTCATCACGGCTACGCCCTCCTTGTAGGCGAGGTTCGCGTCGGACGTAGTGGACTCCACGTTCGCGAGGAACCGGCCAGCCTCGTCGGTGATGAGAAGTCCCCAGGCCGAGCCGGGTACGTCGATGGCCGTCCGCGGATTCACGAGGGTCCCCGAGATGTCGAACACCTGGGTGACGGTGATCGTCTCTCCGGCATGACCGTCATACAGGAAGCTCCAGCTGTCCTGGTAGTAGCCGCTCCCTGCCGCAAAGATCTGGGATTCGCTGCCGACGGAGGACGCCTGGGCCGATGTGGCGATCCTGCCGTACGAGGCGGTGACTTTCGCGCTGCCCGAACTGCCACCGACTGCGCTGTGCACGAGTCCGGAATCGATCGAGACAGGGAAGACGGTGTTCGACCGTGAGTCGAGGAATCCGGGGCTGGACGGTATGGTTACCTGCACGGTTGCCCCGGACTTGCCGGGCAAGCCAGCGAATGCAGGAGAGGGGAGGCACACGCCTGCCGCAAGCGCGATGAGCGCTGCCAGGACGGGCGCGTGTGCCGTAGTTGGGATTTGCATGTGAAGGTTCCTCGGGTGTTCGGTCGTGGAACGGCACGCATCGCGAGCCGCTGCCGCAGCCATCGCAATGTCCGGCGTGCGTTCCCGACCACGTTAGGCGCGAATCCACACCGACCCGTTGACCGGCATCAAGTGAACGACGATGAGTTGCCGGCGCGCTTCTCTGCAGATGATCGCGGGCGGGAGGCGCCGTTCGCGCCTCAGGATCTCCCACGAAGCCCACCGCCTGGCGATTGCCCGTTCGTTCCGTTGCACTGCCCTGAAAGTCGATTCGCCATTCCCGCGTTGGCAAGGTGTCTGTCGCCCCGATAAACTCGACTTTCTATCGCATCGTCATTCCCCCGAAAGGAGCCCCATGCGCGCATCCGCCTGTTCCACACTTACTGCCGCGGCAGTTCTTGCGTTGGCTAGCTTTGCATCCGTCGCTCACGCGGCCGACCAGGGTTTCTATGCCGGTCTGGGTACCGGCCAGATGGTTACCACTGACTACGTCACACCCGGCGGCAACGGGTTGTTCGATGAGAAGAGCACGCCGTGGCGCGGATTCGTCGGCTATCGCCTCGGGCTGATTCCGCTCCTGGATTTCGCGGCCGAGGGCGGATACCGCAGCTTCGGTTCCGCGAGCGCCACGGTGGGCGGCGTCGCGTCGGAGTACAAGACCAAGGGGTTCGACGGCGCGCTGTTGGCCATCTTTCCGTTCCTCGGGGCGGACGTGTTCGCCAAGGTCGGCGTCCTGCAGTACGACCTGGATCGCCGCTGGGGTGCCAGCACCACTTCCTACAGCGGGACTGCCCCCATGTACGGCGTCGGGGTCGGCTTCCGGGTCTGGCGGTTCGGCGTGCGGCTGGAGTACGAGCGCTTCGACGTGGACCAGCTGAAGGGCCTCGACGGCGCCATGCTGAGCGGGACATTCCGCTTCTGATCTGGGTGGCGGGCCCCGCGTTTTCGCTGCCACCCGAAGAGTCTCGATGAAGTCCGAGCTTCTCATCGCGACGCTGCCCGGCGACGGGATCGGCGTCGAAGTCATGCAGGGCTGTCTCGCCGTGCTCGAAACCCTGCGGGAGCGCAGCGGCGGCTCCCGCCTGCATTTCGAAGAGTATCCGGGCGGCGCGCAGCACTCCGCGGATACGGGCGTCGCGTTTCCGGAGTCGTCGATGGTGGCATCCCGAAAGGCCGATGCCGTTCTGTCGGGCGCGATGATGCTCGACTGGTTCGCCGCGACGCATGGGGCGAACGCGCTCTGTACCGCTGCGCTGCGCTTGGAACGCGCTGTGGATGCCGTTTACGCCTCGCGGAAGGTCGTGCCCCTTGAGTTCGGGGGAAAGGACGGCACCGCTGCGATCGCACGCGCGGTCGTCGAGGTCCTCTGAGCAGAGCAAGAGGCCGCCGCCCCGAAGGGCGGCGGTGTGCCTACAAGCCGCGGAACGGCCCGCGAATCTCGAAGGTCATGCCCGGGCTGCCATACGAGCCGCCGGTGCCTCGCTGCGAGGTGACGTAGAGGCGATCGCCACGCGGGTTGAAGGCAGGGCCTGCGATCTCCGAGCCGTCGTGGCCGATCAGCTGTATGAACGGCGCCGCGACTCGCTGGCCGTCCCCGGTGGAGAGCAGCACGAGTTCCAGGTCGTCGGCGTCTTCCGCGACGAAGATGTCGCCCGACGCCTCGTGGACGGTGATGTTGTCCGGGTCGCGCAACGGGGCGGCGGTGCCGAGCAGTGCCGCGTCGTAGACGATTTCGAGGCGATCGGTGGCAGTTTCGAGCACCCACACGCGGTTGTCGCCGGTCGTCGTGAAGAAGACGTACCCGCGCGAGAACCACGCGCCTTCGCCGCGATTGAAGGCGAGCGTGTCGCGGCCGCGATAAGGGCTCTTCGGCGACACCGGGATCCACGTCACGCGCCCGTTGTTCACAGAGGCAGCTTCCAGCGCGCCAGCAGAAAGATCGCCATTGCGCCAGGGACGGAATCGGTAGAAGCGGCTCTTCTCGTCGTCTTCGGTGAGGTAGACGAAACCGGTGCGCGGGTCCACGACCGCCGCCTCGTGGGCGAAGAGACCCATGGCCGGGCGGTCGATGCCCTGGCCCGCCCGGAAAGGATCACACTCCCACACACGCCCGTTGCGGAACTCCTCGCACGACAGCCACGTTCCCCAGGGGGTGGCGCCACCAGCGCAGTTGTACTTCGTGCCGCTGAGGATCCGGTAGGCGTCGACGATCCTGGCGGTGCGGTCGAATCGGATCGCGCCCACGCCGCCGGCGGTGCCATTCAGCTCGGAGTTCGAGACATAGATCCAGCCGCCGTCCGGCGTGGCGTAGGTGGCACCGCCATCAGGCTGGCCATGCCAGACGTAGTTCGTGCCTGTCACCAGTTCGCCGGTACGCGCCAGCAATCTGGCCGTGAAGCCAGCGGGCAGGCGCACGCCGTTGGCGTCGGGCGCGCCGAGCGGGCCGTAGGGGCTGGGGCCCACGACGGAACCCGCCGCGAATGCGCGGCGCCAGTTCGCGAGCACGAGGCCGGCGGCGGCACCTGTCTTGAGAAGGGTGCGGCGGGAGGGGTTCAGCATTTGACGGGGTCTCCGGGTTCGTTCGTGCCAGACCGATATGGTGGCACGGGGGAGGAACGTTGACACCGTATCGTTGCACCTGAGTGTCCAGCGCCGGACATCTCGTCCGCAGCACTTGGCGGCGTCGGCGAGTAGGGGGTCATCGGCGGGGGCTGCCTTGCGGATCTCGCCGTGGGCCGAGATCCGTTGCCCATGATTCATCGAACTGCTTGCGATTCCTTCCGCTGCCAGTCGGCGCAAGGTGGCAGTCGAATGACCAAGACGGTATCTTTCCGAACTACGTCATCGATGAACGACAGGGCAAAGCAAGCAGGGTTTGTCATGTGTTCGTCACATCTCACCCGGGCAGGCAAAGCAAATGGAACTCGACGCAGAAGATCTCGGCGACGGCATCACCCTCATCCGGCTCTCCGGACGCATGGATGTGGAAGGGACATCGAAGATCGAGACGCCGCTGGCCGCGCGGGCCGTGCATGACCGCGGCGCGGCAATCGTCGATCTCGTCGCGGTCGATTTCCTCACCTCCTACGGTATTCGCGCGCTCATGCTCACCGCCAAGGCGCTGCGCGCGCGGGGAGGGCGCATGGTGCTGCTGTCGCCGAACACCCTCGTGCGCCGCGTGCTCGAAACCGCCGGCGTGGACCAGATGATTCCGGTGTTCGATTCGCTGCAGGACGCCCGGGCGGGTGTGCAAGCTGCCTGAGCCCTTGACACTCGTGATCGCGAACGACGTTCGCGAGCTTCGGCGGATGAGCGCGTGGCTCGAGGCGAGCAGCCGCTCTCTCGGGGTTCCCGAGCGTTCCAGGGAGGATCTTGAGGTGTGCGCCAACGAGGCCGTGACCAACGTGATTGCCCATGGCTGGGATTCCTCGGGCGAACACAGCATCGCGCTGCGTCTGGAACGGCTCGGCAGCGATATCGCCCTGGAGATCGTCGACGAAGGCCGCCCGTTCGATCCGCTTGCAGGGCCGTCCCAGGCGATCAGCCTGGATCTCGAGAGCGCCCCGGTCGGCGGACTCGGTCTGCCGCTCATCCGGGGATTGCTGCCGAGGTCGCGCTATGCCCGCATCGAGGGACGCAATGTGCTGACGCTCGTCGCCAGCGGCGCACCCTGAGCTGTACGCCTTGACCTCCACCGTGCCCGATCCTCTGCTTCCTGGTGTGCCCGCACGCCGCTCGGCGGGCATTCAGGGCGGAGACCCCGACGCCGTGCTGCTCCGCGCCGCATTGTTTCGCGGCCTGCCGACGTACATCACGATGAAGACCGTCGCCGCGGGGAAGGTGATCGATCTGGCCGACGGCGAAAGCATCCTGCGACCCGGCCAGAGGAACGACGCGATCTTCGTCGTGCTGATGGGCACGCTGGAAGTGAGGCTCGGTGTCCTCGGCTTCGATGAACCCGTCGTGGTGGGGCCGGGCGACACCCTCGGCGAGCTTTCCATCATCGACGGCGAGCCGGCGTCCGCCGCTGTCGTTGCCGTCGGCCCGGCCCGGGTACTGGCGATTCCGGAAGATTTCTTCTGGACCATGCTCACGCCGAACCAGACCTTCGCGCGCAATCTCGCGCGGCTGCTCGCCTCGCGGACCCGGGCAAGCAACGAGCGCGTGATGGCCCGGATGAAGGAGCACCTCGCCTTCGAGCACCTTCAGCGCGAGCTCAGCATCGCCCGCACCATCCAGTTAGGCATGCTGCCCGGCCGCGGTGTGCTGTTCCCGGACCACCCGTCGGTGGAGGCTTTCGGCTTCATGGATCCCGCGCAGGACATCGGCGGCGATCTGTACGACGCCTTCTTTCTCGGTCCGGACCGTCTTGCGGCGGCCATCGGTGATGTCTCGGGCAAAGGTGTGCCGGCCGCGCTCTTCATGGCAAAGGCCGTTGCGCAACTGCGCCTGGTGGCCCTCTCCGAGAAATCGCCAGCCGCAATCCTGGCTCGATGGAACGCACTGCTGTGCGAACACAACGAAGCCGGCATGTTCGTGACGCTCGTGTTCATCGTGCTGGATCTGCGAACCGGTGTTGTTGCGTATTCGAACGCCGGACATCCACCCCCGGTGATGCTTGGCGCGGCGGGAGCCCGATTTCTGCCGATGCCTCGTGGTCTTGTCGCGGGTATGCAGCCCGACGCCGCCTACGGCGAACGGGAGATCGCGATGGCGCCCGGGGAGACCCTTGTGCTCTACACCGATGGCGTGACGGAGGCCGAGGACCCCAAGGGCTCGTTGTACGGCGAGGAGCGTCTGGTGGAGGAGATCGCGAAGACGCAGGCCGGCGATGCCGAAGCGCTGGTTCGCGAGATCCGCGCTTCCGTGGAGAAGCACGCCGGCGGCGCCGCGCAGTCGGACGACGTCACGCTGCTGGCCATTCGCCGGCGCTGAAGTCGCGCATCGCTCAGTTCGTCTTCCAGTCCCGCGCCTGTTCGAAGGCAAAGGCCGCGCGATAGATGGAGGATTCGTCGTACTGCTTGCCGACGAGCATCATCCCGATCGGCAGGCCGTCGCTGAGTCCGCACGGCACGGACATGGCCGGGTGCGGGGTGATATCGAACGCGGCGGTATTCGGAAACATCTCGTGCGCGCGCTGCACCACCAGCTTGCGCGGCGCGTCGGGCGGCGGAATGGGAGTCGCCTTGATCGGCAACGTGGGCATGAGCAGCAGATCCACGTTTTCCAGGGCGGCGTCGTAGGCTGCGGTGAGCTTGCGCGACAGATTCATCGCCTTGCCGTACATGCGTCCCTGGTAGCAGTTCATCATGTGCTGTCCCAGCAGGATGACGTACTTGAGCGATTCGGACATCTCGTGGGCGCGATGCCGCCACTGCGAGTGCGCGCTGGCCAGGCTGTTCACGTACAGACCCCGCCAGCCGGTGCCGAAGCCGTTGCCGTGCATCATGTACTGCGAAGTGCCTTCCACGCCAATCGGCGTCCAGATCTGCACGCTCAGCTTGTGCAGCGGGATCGAGATCTCCACCACTTCGGCGCCGAGCTTGCGCAGTAGTTCCGCACTCTGGCGCACCTTGGCATCGACGTCGGGCTCCGAGTTGGCGTGACCGAAGCCTTCCTTCAGCACACCGATGCGCATTCCCTTCACTTCACCCGTCAACGCTTCGGTGTAAGCCGCGACGCGCGGCGCGTTCTGTCGGGGGTCCAGGCCGTCCGCGCCGGCGATGACTTCGAGCAGCAAGGCGTTGTCCGCGACCGTCTGCGTCATCGGTCCGGCGTGGTCGATCGCCGCTTCGATTGCCATGATGCCGGTGTAAGGCACCAGGCCGTAGCTCGGCTTCATGCCGCAGATGCCGGAGTAGGCCGCAGGAATGCGGATCGAACCCGCCTGGTCGCAACCGATGGCCATCGGGACATCGCCTGCAGCCACGGCGGCAGCGGAACCGGACGAGGATCCACCGGTGCTGTATCCGGCCTTCCAGGGATTCTGCACGGGGCGGCCGGTGGCCACCGTGTGGCTGCCCCCGGAGAAGCAGTAGTACTCGCAATGCACCTTGCCGGCGATCTCGCCACCCGCATCGAGGATACGCGACACGATGGTCGCGTCGACATCCGGTACGTAGCCTTCGAGGATCGATGACCCGTTCATCATCGGAATCCCGGCGACGCAGACGTTGTCCTTGATGGCGATCTTCTTGCCGGCGAGCTTCCCGCTCGCGGCTCCCTTGATCGACGCCTTGTAGTACCAGGCGTTGTAAGGATTGTCCTCGCCCTCCGGAAAGTAGCCGGGACCGCGCGGGTAGGTCACCGGCGGCAGGTTGTCGGGCAGTGAATCGACGACGCGGTAGCCCTCCAGCAGCGGGGCCATGCATTCGAGGTACTCGGCGGCGTCTTCCTCGGTGAGTTGCAGACCGAGGTCGGCACCAGCCTTGATCAGTTGAGCGGTGGACGGGGCGCGAATCGTCATTGCAGGTCTCCTGGTGGCGCAACGTCAGCGCTCAGGGCGCGGCGTTGCGATTGTCGGGGGAACGCGCATGACGTCCGACGAAGCCGGAGGCCACTGGTGCGCGGAGACGGCAGAAGCGAGCGGCGAATTCGCAATATGCACGCCAACGCAGGACCGGCGTGGATGTCGATTGATTTGTCGGGAAGTTTCGTTCTTGCCGCGATGCTCACCCGCCCGCGCCGCGCACAGCTTCGGGGCTTCGCGACTGTGTGCAGCCACACGATAGTGCCGACGTAATGCGGCCGCTGTCGGGACAGTCGGATGCCGGCTCTTCGTGCCTTCCATCGGCCCCGGGATCATGTGATGAAGCGCACGGCCGATGCTTGGGCGCGCCGACGCAAAGCCCCGATTCGCGCCGAGACGGCGGCATCGTCCGGCCCATCGCGAGTCTGGTGACGACGGTGGTCACTTACGGCTGATGGGCGGGTAGGTATGAGCGTAACGTAAACGAGACACTGGAAAGTGATCTAAAAAGTTGACACAATGTGCGCTCTCGGACAAACTCGTCGCAAATTGGAGGAATGCCATGACCATGCCGCTTGCCGTTACTCTTTTCGCCTTCGTCGGTGCACTGTTCGGCCTCGCAACGCACGCTCACCGTCATCTGTTCAGCGAAGGTCACACGAAGCGCTGCGCCAGCGACGAGGTCGATCCGATGCAGGGCCGAGTCGCCTGGACAGTGCTGTGCAGCGTGCTGTGGCCGATGATGGCGCTGACGGGGATGTATTCCTGGTGGGCAGTTCGCAGTCGCTGAGTCGTATGCTCTGGCGCTGCGAGGCAGCGGCGCAGATCCGTCGAGGGGCAACATCAGGTCGGAATGCCGGCAATTGTGCGGTCCTGTCCTCGAACGAGTCTGAGTAGTCCAGTCCAAACCATCCCCGGCGGGCATGCTGCCCTCCGGGTCATCGACCGCCCCCGGCGAGTTCTCCAGCACGCTGGCGTGCCCCGCGGCAACGCTGCCGACAGCATAAGAACGACAACGTGAACAGACAGCATCTTGCGAAGGTTCACGCGAGAGCTGCCGACATGGTTTCTTCCCCCTGGAAAGGATCTCACTCGTGCGCGTCGGGGCAAGGGACGCTTCCTTGTTTTCGAACGGCATGCGAGGCAAGCCACTCCCTTTCGCGGGACCGATCGCGCGTAGGGCCGGGCGGCCATTGATCCCGGTCAACGTTCAGGCCGCGTGAAAGTCTGGCGGTCCCCGTTGGTTCGTATCGGCTAGCCTTCGCGCGAGCCCGAGAGTCTGCCTGCGGTCGAGGCAGAAGACCGGGCTGCGGTGCCAAGGGTGGTGGCGATGACGTGATCCGTTTCCGTTGGAACGAGTTCCGCGAAGGCTCGACCTGACGTCACCGAAGAAGCGGCGCTTCGGACCGGGCCCCCGATCGTCTGCTGCCGTACCGACAGGGCGCCTGGCGCGAACGTACTGTCGCTCCTCAGTCCACGGTGCGTGCCGGGTGCACGCCCCGCCTTCATCTGCCTCAGGAACGACTCATGATCCCAACCGCCATCGCACCATCCAAGACCCCTCCCGTCGACCAGGACCTCGCCCTCCAGGCACGGTCCGGACACGGCATTCCCTCACAGGACCCGAATCCTGCTGCGCAGGTTGCGCTGGAGCCCCGCCAGGCGGAACGCGAAGCCCAGTCAGCGCTGGTTGGCGGCAGCGTGGTGGCCGGTGTGGCCACCGGCGCGACCATCGGCGTCATGGCCGCCGGCCCGGTTGGCGTGGTGGTGGGCGCCGCATTGGGTGCCGTTGCCGGGGCGCTGGGCGGCGCCGCCGCAGGGGTCATGACCGAGCCGGACGAGTCGACCCGGTCCGGCACAACGCCCGGTGACGCCGTGCGCCTCCACATAGAGGACGGCGGAGGCAGCGGCCGACCGGTGGTCCTGATTCACGGGTGGCCATTGTCCGCCCAGGCGTGGGAATCGCAGGCGTCAGTGCTTCAGGCCGCCGGTTATCGGGTGGTGGCCTACGACCGCCGGGGTTTCGGACATTCCGACAAGCCGGAATCCGGCTATGGCTACGACACCCTCGCCGACGACTTGCAACGCGTGCTGGACGAATGCGGCCTGCAGGATGTGACGCTGGTGGGATTTTCGATGGGCGGCGGCGAAGTCGCCCGTTACGTCGGACGCCATGGCGAGTCGCGCCTGCACAGCGTGGTGTTCGCCGCTGCCGTGACGCCGTGCCTCATGAAGTCGGCCGATAACCCCGACGGCCCGCTGACGGCCGAGAAGGCGCAATTGAAGAAGAGCGCTTTCGAGCGGGATCGCAGTGGCTATTTCGAACAGTTCACCCGGGACTTCTTCTCGGCGAACGGGACGTTGCAGGTCACCGAGTCGCAACGGGGCGCAGCCATCGCGCTGTGCGAGCAGGCGGCACAGCACGCCGCGCTGGCTTGCATGGAGTCCTTTGCCACGACGGACTTCCGCAAGGATCTCGAGAAAGTGATGGTGCCGACGCTGGTGATCCACGGCGAGGCGGACGCGATCGTGCCCATCGAAGGCTCGGGCGCGCGTACCCACCGCGCCGTTTCCCACAGCAACCTGCTGCGGGTCAACGGCGCCCCGCACGGGCTGAATGTGTCCCACGCGCACGCCTTCAACGATGCGCTTCTGTCGTTTCTGCGGGCGTGACGCCGCAGGGCCCACGCGAAGACCGTGGGCTCGCGGGTGGTCATCGTTCTGCAGGGGGAGTGCGGTGTTCGATTCGGCGGGGCGGTGCCGCCTTGCTCACGGTCACGCAGACGAACTACCCGCCTGACTCGCTTCCGGACGGCGCGGGTCATCGATAGTGCTGACCATTGGAGGGATCGATGGGCACTCTGCTCGCGTTGAAGCATTGCGTGCCATCCATGCGGCCCCCGTTGTCGGCGCAGCGGTTGTCCTGCGCGGGTGTCGCGTACTCGGAGTTCCCGCCTTGACTTCTCGCAGGCTGATCGTAGTCGGGAGAGCGCAGATTGGCAGCCGCCCGCCGCGCCAGAGCGCTGCCACGGGACGCGGCACGATCGTAGTACTGCAGCGCCTTCTTGCGGTCGACACCGACGCCTTCACCGAACTCGTACATGTAGGCGACGGCTCTGGAACCGTCGGCCAGTCCTCCCATGTCGGAGCGCTGGTACAAGGCAAGCGCGGCCGGCTTGTCCACTGGCACGCCCAGGCCAAAGTGATACGCGCGTCCCAGCAGCAGTTGGGCATTCGCACTACCGGCGTCCGCCGATTTCTTCGCGTAGGGCAGGGCCTCGGCGTATCGATGCAGTTCCGTGAGAAGGCTCGCCCGGCGGAAGTCCCTCTGCCCCGGCATCCTGCGATCGTTTTCGATCTGGCCTCGGGCTGTGGGATTGCCGGCCAGAGCCGCCTCCTGACGCAGCTTGTCGGCACGGGCCACGTCCAACGGGACGCCCAGGCCCACATCCGACAGCCCCGCCAGAGCGACGAGAGCCTGAGGCAACTTCGCGTCGGCGCTCTGCTCGAGCCACTTCACGGCGCGGGGCAGATCCCGCGGCGTTCCCTGGCCGAAGAGGTACATCATCCCGGCCATGTACTGCGCTCCTGCGTTGCCTGCCTTTGCGGCGGCGAGGGTTTCGCGCAGGGAGGGGTTGCTCAGGGCAGGGCTCCAGTAGAGCGCCGACAGGATCGCGAGCATGGTGGTCAGGATTCGCATCGGAATGCCCCCTTACGTATCGGCCAGGACACGGAGCGCCCAGCTTGCATCGGGAGATGATGCGGCGGCGCGCGAGGCCAGGCAAGCCCGGTACCGGCGTCGAGTCTGGTTGCGCCGCAGCACCAGCCGCCGTGACGGAGGCTCGGGCCGATCCGCCGCCCGGGACGAGAGTCCCGTCCTGGAGAGTGATGACCGGTAACTGTCGTTGGCGGCATGCCCCGCCTTGCCATCACCGGTCGTGGGCGATAATCGCGATTCACTTCATTGCCTGGTACTCCCATGACTTCCCATGCTCTGCCCAAGCTCACCCTGGAAAGCGTTCGCATCCGTGCCGTCTCCGTCCCGCTGAAGCGCCCGATCGTCGCCAAGGTGGGGGAGTATCGGAAGTGGCCCTTCATCCTGATCGACGTCCACACCCGGGAAGGCGTGGTGGGTCGCAGCTACCTGGAGCCCTACCTGGAGAAGTCGGTCAAACCGATCTCGCAGACCCTCGCGGACCTCGCCGAGTCCTTTGTCGGCAAGCCGCTCGCGCCGCTCGACGTGTATCGCGACGGCATGCGTGCGCTGCACCTGGTCGGGCGCGAGGGCGTCACGCTGATCGCCATCTCGGGGCTGGACATGGCGATCTGGGACGCCCTGGCCAAGGCGGCCGGCGTGCCGCTCGCCGTGCTGCTGGGCAGTACCACGGGACCCGTGCGCGCCTACAACACCAATGGCCTGTGGCTCATTCCGCTCGATCGCGTGGAGCGCGAGGCCGCCGAGCTGGTGGCGCAGGGCGGCTTCAAGGCCATCAAGATCCGTCTGGGTCGCGACAAGCTGAAGGACGACCTCGCCGTCATCGCAGCCGTGCGACGTGCCGTCGGCGAAGACGTCCAGCTCATGTGCGATTTCAATCAGGGGCTGAGTTTCGGGGAGGCCCTGCTGCGCCTCCACGCGCTGGACGACCAGGGACTCAGCTGGTTCGAAGAGCCCATCGTGTACGACAACCTCGAAGGCTGCGCCCAGATCGCCCGCGAGGTGAAGACGCCGGTACAGATCGGCGAGAACATCTACGGTCCGCGCGAGTTCCTCAAGGCCGTCAAGGCGGGCGCGGCGGACCTCTATATGCCCGACCTCATGCGTATCGGCGGGGTGACCGGCTGGATGCGCTCTGCAGCCATTGCCGGGGCCGCCGGTCTGCCGCTGTCGAACCACCTGTACGGGATGATCTCCACGCACCTCCTGCGCGCAAGCGAAACCGCCGACTGGCTGGAATGGAGCGATTGGGTCGAGCCTATCCTTGCCACCCCGCTGCCGGTCAAGGACGGTTTCGCGATGACGCCGGATGTCCCGGGTGTGGGGATCGAATGGAACGAGGAGGCGGTCACACGGATGGCGCTGTGACGGCGGCAGGGCGAGCGAACGAAAGTCGATCGCCCTGCTGACGATCGCAGGCTGGTGGCGAGGGCCCGCATTGCCCGGAAGGAGAGCACCCGCGCTGGGCGGTGGCTCACTGGCAGCAGAACACGATTCCGAAAGGAAGTGACATGAGCGAAAGGATCGACGTCGGGACGGCGAACGACGAGAAGGCCGAATCCCTGAAGACCGTGGGCTGGGTGAGTTACGTGCTGCACCTCATCGTGGCCGTGGCCGCCGTGATCCCGGGCGCGCAGGTGGGGGCGGGTGTGCTGATCGTGGCCCTGGTCATCGATCTGGTGAAGAAAGGCGAAGCCGAGGGCAGCTGGCAGGCGAGCCATTTTTCGTGGCGCATCCGCACCGTGATCTGGGCGGGTGTCCTCTACGCGGTCACGTTTCCGCTGTTTCTGTTGCTCTACCTGCCTGGTGCCATTGCCTGGGCGGTCATCTCGGCGTGGTTCCTCTACCGCATCATCAAGGGCATGGTGGCCATGAATGCGAGCCGGGCCATGCCCGACTGAGACTCGGGTCGCCGCCTCGCCCGGGGCGGGGTTGGCTTCCTTCTATACTTCGGCTTACTTTCCTGAAGCCGGAGCACGCCGATGATCGACAAGGCCCCCCTCGACAAGCTCAACCGCCTGACCGAATCCCATGGTCCGATCCGCAACGGCCGCGGCTTGGCCGCGGGAGTCATTGCGCTGTCGCTGGCAATCCTGTGTTTCCTCGGCGTGCTCGCCTTCCACTTTCCCGAATACCTCACCACGCCCGAACTGCGGAAGAGCTACAACGTGGACGTGATGCGCCAGCTGCTCTACTGGTCGCTTGTGATCTCCGGCGCCATCGCGCTTCTCAATGTGGTCCTCGGGCGGGTGCGCTGGCTTTCGGCCGGGACTTTCGTACTGATCGCGCTGACCCTCCTCCTCGGGGGGCACAAGGTCGAGGTGGATCCCGCCTTTCCGGACGGCACACCCTACATCGGCCTGGACTGGTTCATCCTCGATCTGCTCGGCAGCACCTTGATTTTCGTGTTCATCGAGAAGCTCTTTCCACTGCGCCGCGACCAGCCGGTGTTCCGGGAGGAGTGGCAGACCGACTTCCACCACTTCATCGTCAATCACATGCTAGTGGGCTTCGTGCTGCTGGCCGTGAATCTGCTGGTGCACAAGCTCTTCGGCTGGGCGGTCAAGGATGGCCTGCAGGCCTGGGTGCGCGATCTGCCCTTCGTGGTGAGCCTGTTCCTGATCGTCTTCGTCGCGGACTTCGTCCAGTACTGGACCCACCGCGCCTATCACGAGGTGCCTGTGCTGTGGCGCCTGCACGCGGTGCACCACAGCGCGAAGAGCATGGACTGGATGGCCGGTTCCCGGCAGCACGTCCTCGAGCTGCTGCTCACGCGTACGCTGGTGCTCGCGCCGATCTTCGTGCTGGGCTTCAGCAAGGACGTGATCGACGCCTACATCGTCATCGTCGGTTTCCAGGCCGTGTTCAACCACGCCAACGTCAGTGTGCGTCTGGGGCCGCTGCGCTACGTGATCGTCACGCCCAACTTCCACCATTGGCACCACAGTCAGGACACCGAGGCGCTCGACAAGAACTACGCGGCCCACTTCGCCTTCCTGGATCACCTCTTCGGCACCGCCGTGCAGAGCGATAGGGAATGGCCGGCGCGTTACGGTGTGCTGGGAGATTACGTGCCCAACGGGTTCTGGCGACAGTTGCTGTTTCCGTTCACCTGGAAGGGCAGCTGAGCTTCGGGAGTCCCGGCCTGCGGGCCATCACGGCACGCTCGATTGTTCCGCTCGCTGACGGTCAACCCAGCGTCACGACCGTGCGCACGAGGCCGGCCCGATCGTGCCGGGCCACCAGCCCGACCTGCGTTCCCGGGGCGCCGCGAATCACCCATTCCACCTTGGCCCGATCGACGGTCATGTCGCCGCCCCAGCCGCCCCAGCTCGAGGGCGATGCGGACTTGTAGGCACGACCTTCGAGCTCTCCCGCTTCCACGCGCACGCGGCCGCTCTCGAGGGTCACGCCGTCCGGCAACTCGATCTCGCAGACGAGGCCACGGCTGCGCTTGTTCTTCTGTGCGATCTTGGTGACGTAGGTGGGCAGCCAGCCGGTGTTGTGAACCACGAGCCGGACACGATAGGTGTCGCCGCCCAGGGCCGTGGCGGTCGCGCCGAAGAGCTCGAGCCGCGGCGAAATCAGCGCGAGCCATACGAGCCACGCCGGAAAGCGGTTCACTTCCCGTTCGAGCAGCGCCGGCGGCGGATTGCTCCACGTGTACATCGAATCCCAGCCGCCGATCTCCACCGGGCCGAGCTGCGGATGATCAAACGCATACCAGTCGACGAAACCCTTGCCGCCCAGCACGTCGTCGTTCCACGCGAGGAGCTTCAGATCGTCCTCGACGGGGTGCTCCCGGTACCACTCGATGAACTTGTAGTCGGTGATGCCGGCCTCGCGCTGCGGGCTCCAGATCTCCACGGTCCAGGCGAACACGCCCTGGTGATCGTAGAGCCAGTCGTCGAACGCACCGGTGATGACTTCTTTCGGGTGATAGCGGAAATCGTGGAACACCGAAATGTTCGGGTAGCCGGTCAGCTCCGTGCCCCGCGCGCCGATCTTCTGGTACGTCCACAGGTCCTCCACCGGCAACGTGTCGTCGGCGTGGTGCGAGTAGGGCCGCAGCAGGACACCGCTGTAGGTATGGAACGCGACGCCCCCGGTGATGTTCGGATGTCCAGCGATGAATTTCACCGCCGCCTGCACTTCCGGCTCCGAGGCCGGATACGGCCCCGCGCCGAACTGTTCGTGCTCCTGGCGCCAGCCGGCCGGGTAGTTGCGGTTGAGGTCGAGCTGTTCCTTGCGCGCCTGCATGCGGACCGTCACGCCGTCCCACTCGTCGATCCGGCCCTCGGGCAGCAGCCGGTAGTAGACCCCGCCCACCTCCGCGGGGTCGCGTCGCACCAGCAGGCGTGGGTCGCGATCCGATGTCTTCCAGGGGCCGTTCGCATCGCGAATACGCATCGTGAGCGCGCGACCGTCGCCGTCCACGTCTTCGTACTTGAGGCCACCCCGGGGCTCTTCATCGTGGGGATAGGGTCGGGTGGAGGATCGGATGAACTTCGGGCGATCGGCCAGGGCCCATTCCGCGCCGTCCGGGTTGAGGCGCGGCGCGACGTAGAAGGCCCGCGTGTCCAACGCGCGGGTCACGTCGGCGTCGCGGCCGTACTCGCGCGCGAGGTGCTGCAGAAAATGCAGGCACGCCATGGCGCCGGCAACCTCGGTCGCGTGGATGTTGCCGTCCACCCAGAGCGCCGGCTTGTCGCGGGCGGGGCCTGTCGCGGCGGCCGTTGCCGTCACGAGCCAGATGTCACGACCTTCCCAGCTATGGCCGATGCTCTCGACGATGAAGAGATGCGGATGCTCGACCGCAAGCTGATGCAGCGCCTGCGTGAGTTCTTCGTGGCGCAGGTATCGATCGAGGGGCATGGTCGCGACAGGCAGAAAGAGAGCGGGCGAGTATGCGCCGGCCGGGCTGGCTCAGGCAGCCCTGGTGCCCCGGAGCTGGGCGCCCCGGGACAACCACATTCCGGCGACGAGCAGCACCAGCGACACCGCCAGGACGGCCGAGGCAATGGCGTTGATCTCGGGCGTGACCTCGCGGCGGATCATCGACCAGAGCTGCATGGGCAAGGTGACATCGCGACCGGTCAGCAGGTAGGTCGCGGCAAGCTCGTCGAACGCGATGGCGAAGGCGATCAGCGCAGCGCCCGCCACTGCCGACGCGATGTTGGGCAGGGTGATGCGGAGGAACACCTCGAAGTGGGTCGCGCCGAGATTCAGGGCCGCCTCCTCCTGGGAGCGCCCGATCTGCTGGAGCCGGGCGAAGATCTCCGTGATGGCCACGGCGATCAGTGCGGTGCCCACGCCCGTGACGATGGTCCAGAGTGACATCGGCACGTTCGCGAGCACGAAAAAATTGAGCAGGGCGACCCCCGTGGTGACGCCCGGGAGGATCAGCGGCAGCAGGACGATGCGCCGGAAGATCGCCTTGCCGGGGAACTCGAAGCGGTCCAGCGCCATGGCGGCCGGCAGGCCGAAGCCGATGCTCACCACCACACAGGCCACGGCAACCAGGGTGCCGTTGACGATGGATTCCACCACGTCCTCGTTGCCCAGAAATCGGAAGTACCAGTCGAAGGTGAATCCCTCCATGGGCAGACCGAGCACGTGACTGGTGTTGAAGGACAGCACCACCATGACGACGATGGGCGCGTACAGGAAGCCGAGGACGGCCATCGCCGCGGCAGTCCAGGGCCAACCCGTGCACAGCGAGTGGCGCCCGGCCGACATCCTAGAACCTCACCTGCACGCGCTTCTCGACCCACTGCATGGTGACCAGCAGCACGGCGGCGAGAGCGAGCATCAGGAAGCCGATGGCGGATGCGAGCGGGCGGTCCATGGAGACCCCGAAGAGATTGATCATGATGCTGGAGATCATCAGGTCGCTCGGCCCGCCGACGAGGGTGCTGGTGATGAAGTCGCTGAAGGCGAGCGAGAACACGATGACCGCCCCCGCGAACACACCGGGGATGCTGATCGGCAGGACGATACGCCTCAAGATCTCGAGGTCCGTCGCGCCGAGGTTCCGCGCAGCCTCGATCAGGGACGGGGGAATGCGCTCGAGCTGCGCATAGATGGAGATCACGCAGAACGGCGTGAAGATGTAGGTGAGCGTGAGGATGACGGCGAAGCGGCTGTACATCAGGGTTTCGAGCGGTTCCGCGACCACGCCGGCGCTCACGAGCAGGGAGTTCACGACGCCCTGGGTTCCCAGGATGGTTTTCCAGGCATAGGCCTTCACCATGTAGCTGGCGAGCCAGGGCAGGATGACCAGCACGGATACGAGTGCGCGGGCTCTGGCCGAGGAAACACCGAAGGCCATCCACAGGGCGAGCGGGTAGGCGATCAGCGAGGCGAGGACTGCGGTCATCAGGCCGTTATTGAAGGACTTGAAGGTCACCCCGAGGTAGGGCTCGACGGTGAAGATCTTGACGTAGTTGGCGGCCGAGAAGCCGGGCACGAAGTCGACGTAGTCCATGTGCCCGAGGCTGACGTACAGCAGGCTCAGATGCGGCAGCAGCATGAAGACCGCGAACCACGCCGCGGGCGGGCCGAGCCAGAGCAGCAGCCGGCGCCGTTCAGCGTTGCGGGCCTCGCGGCGGACATCCGGAATCGGGGCGAGGGCTTCGGCGCTCATGGCGGGTTCAGTCCGACAGGACGCGCACGTCCTCTTCCGCCCATCGCAGCCCCACCCGCGCGCCAACGCCTGGCGCCACAGACGCATCGCGGCGCCGGCTCATGTGCACGGTCAGGTCGACATCGAGGCCATCGACGTCCACCTGGAATTCGTCATGGGTGCCCAGAAAAAGTCGCTCCCGCACCCGCCCGCTCAGCATGGCTGACGGCCCCTCGGCGACCAGGTCGATGCGGTCGGCGCGAATCATTGCCGACACCTTGGTGTCCGGCAGACCCGTGGCGACGAGGCCGCGTACGACCGTGCCGTTGCGGAGCCGCACGGCCCCCAGCGCGCCATCGCGGCCGGCGAGTTCGCCGTCCAGCAGATTGGTGGAGCCGACGAAGCGCGCCACATACCGCGTGGTGGGCTGGAAGTAGATCTCGTCGGGTGGCGCGTACTGAAGCACCCGGCCCTCGTGCATCACGGCGATGCGATCGCTGATGGCGAGGGCTTCTTCCTGGTCGTGGGTGACGTAGATGAAGGTCTTGCCCAGTTCGGCATGCAGCCGCTTGAGTTCGAACTGCATGGCGCGGCGCAGACCGGCGTCGAGAGCGCCGAGCGGCTCGTCGAACAGCAGCACATCGGGGCGGGTGACGAGGGCGCGCGCGAGCGCCACCCGCTGGCGCTGTCCCCCGGAGAGCTCGTTCGGCCGCCGGTTGCGGACGCCGGGCAGATGCACCAGTTCCAGATGCTCGTCGACGAGGCGGTCGATTTCGGCGGCGGAATGGCGGCCTCGCTGCGCCCGGACCCGCAGGCCGAACGCGACGTTCTCTCCCACCGTCATGTGGGGGAAGAGGGCGTAGTCCTGGAACATCATGCGCAGTCCGCGGCGCGCGGCGGGCACGTGGGTGATTTCTCGCCCTTCGTGCACGATGCTGCCCGAGTCGGGCGTCTCGAGCCCGGCGATCAGCCGTAGCGTGGTGGTCTTGCCGCAGCCCGAGGAGCCGATCATGGACACGAACTCCCCGCGCGGGATGACGAGGTCCACCCCGTCGACGGCACGCTGGGTGCCGTGGGGGCCGCGGAACGACTTGACGAGCCCGGAGAGTTCCAGGGACACAGCGGGTGCCCGCGCGTCAGTTTGCTGCCGCCTTCACCTGGTTCCAGGTTTCGAGGTAGAGATTGCGGCGCTTCACCGTCTGCCACCAGTTCACCCGCGTCAGGATCGCAGGGTCGTCCATCTGCAGGCGCTTGAGGTAGCCGCGGGTCTGCGGGTCGAGCTTGTCGAGCATGCCGGGGTTCGAGTAGCCGAACCCTGTCACCTTGTGGCCGGCAGCCTGTGCCTCTGGCGTGGCCGTGTAGTCCAGCCACTGATACACACACGGGTTCTTGCCCGCGCCACGGGCGATCATCCAGCTGTCGGTCCAGGCGCCGCGCCCTTCCTTCGGCACGATCTCGACGATGTTGCGCCCGGCTCGCCAGGCGTTCACCAGGTTGGTCTCCCAGGCGTTGGCGACCCAGACCTCGCGGTTGGCCAGCAGGGTGTCGAGTTCGCCGGCGGTGAACCAGTACTTCTTGACCATGGGCTTCTGGCGCAGCAGCAGTTCCTTTGCCTTCGCCAGCTCGGCGTCCGTCATGTTGTAGACGTCCTTCACGCCGGCGAGCCGGGCCGCCGTGTACACGGTTTCGAGGTCGTCCCACATGGACACCTTGCCCTTGTACTTGTCGGACCACAGGACTTCGAGGGACTGGGGCGGGTTGGGCACCTTGTCGGCGTCGACGATGATGCGGACGACCCCGAAGGTGTAAGGCACGCCCCAGGTCTTGCCGTCCTTCTCGAGCCACGCCGGCCGCTGGAACACCGCGCTCAGCTTGGCGGCATTGGGGACCCTCCCGAGGTCCACGGCCTCGACGGCACCGGCATCCACCAGCCGGCGGGTGATGTCGCTCTGCGGGCTGGCCAGGTCGAAGATGGCGCCACCGCCGACCAGCTTGGCGACGAATTCATCCCCGGAGCCCACGTACGTGGCCTTCACGGTGCAGCCCGTCTTGTCGGTGAACGGCTTGACGAAGCTCGCGTCCGCGTAGCCTTCCCAGGTGAGGATGTTCAGGCGACCGGCTGCGTTGGCCGCCGTAGGCAGGGCACACAGAGGGAGGAACAGAGCGGCAAGGATGGCTGCGAGGACACGGTCGGACATCGGGCGATCTCCAGGAATTGGCGCGGTCCGCGACCGCACGGTGCCCCGATTCTGCCAAAGATCGAGGTGCCGTAGCGCCGAAATTCAAAGCCATTGCAGAACACGCTCAGCGTCGCGCCCAGACCTGCACCTTCTTCGCCTGCGCCACCATCACGTTATCGTCGTTCGCCACGCGCGCCATCTCTGCGACCAGTTCGCGCAGTTCGGACTCGTTCGTGAGTCCGGCCCGCAGCATGGCCGGGGCTGCCTCCAGAAAGGTGTACTCCTGGAATCGCTTGGGTTCGCCCATGACAGCACCGGCTGATCGAGCCGCACCTGCGGCTCGGCCAAGGGTGACTAAGGGTAGCGCCGCACGATTCGTCCGTCGTGGAAGCGAAGTGGACTCTCCGAAACTGTGCCCCGATGCGTCCGTTGACGCTTGCGGCCATCAAGTAGGGTGCTGACTCGCCGATACCCCCCCTGGTTCAGGCGTCAATTTCGGGAGTCGCAATGCAGTGCAAGCCAGTCGGCACGAGGTCCGGGCGCATGGGTTCGCCGTGGCGGCCGAGTTGGGCGAGTCTCGAGAAAAGAGGGATTGCCGTCCAGGCGCGGTGCCAAGGCGGTGAGGCGGTCGGTGCCCAGTCCGAGGGTCGCCTGGCGGAGGAGACTCCATGACGACACCACCGATACCGCCCAACGAGACCCGGCGCCTCGAGGTGTTGCGCGAACTCGCGATTCTCGACTCTCCGCCCGATGAGCGGCTGGACATGATCACGGCGTACTGCCAGTCGCTCTTTGGTGTCTCGATTGCCCTCGTCAGCCTCGTGGACGAGGAGCGTCAGTGGTTCGCATCTCGACGGGGCCTTGACGTGCCCGAAACACCGCGGGATTTCAGTTTCTGCGCGCACGCCGTGGCGACCGACACCGCTTTGGTGGTGAAGGACGCGACACGAGATCCCCGGTTCGCGGACAATCCTCTCGTCACAGGGCCTCCAGGAATTCGCTTCTACGCCGGCGCACCCGTTCGCGTTCGTGGGCAGGCGCTGGGCACGGTCTGTCTCATCGACCCGCGGCCACGCGACTTCTCGACCGAGATGCTGGGAGAACTGCAGGACCTCGCGGACGCAGTCGCGTGGTCCCTGGAACGACGGTCCTCCGTGGTGGAAGCGCAGGCACCCGCCAGCGCTTCATACGACGGTCGTCAGTCTGGTGGTGGTGGCGAGAACTCGGATCCCTGGCGTCGGCTCGTCCTGTTCTGCCAGGCGTATCCCCGTTCTCACGACGCTGCACTGCTGAAAGAGATTGCGCTCGAGCTGCAGAGCCGAGCAGTGCCCAAGGTCATGCTCCAGGCCAAGGCGCACCGGCTTGCGGCGGAAGCCGGCGACATCGCCCGGCACTTACTCGATCGGGTAGCCTGATGTGTATCCGGAGTGGGGCGGTCGAGTTGGAGTCTCGACGGAAAGGGTAACCAACACCCCGCTTGCCGCGCGGCGTTCCCCAGCCGCTCCGTGGTGCCGGCGAACGCAGTCGTCGTCTCTTGGTCGGACCGAGACGTCTCAGCGTCGCGCCCAGACCTGCACTTTCTTCGCCTGCGCCACCATCACGCTTTCGTCTTTCGCCACGCGGGCCATCTCCGCGGCCAGTTCGCGCAGTTCGGATTCATCCGTGAGGCCGGCGCGCAACATGGCGGGCGCCGCCTCCAGGAAGGTGTACTCCCAGAATCGCTTGGGTTCGCCCCGAGACAGTACAGGCTGGTCGATGCGGACCTGGGTATTGGCAAGACCCGCTTCGCGGAAGACCCGGTGCAGGCGCGGGCCCAGGCAGTAGTCCACGCCACGAAAGCGGCCCAGCGCGAGCATGATGTCGCGCATGCGGTCGTAGCGCGGTGACGGCGGATCGCACTCCACGCTGCCCACATCGACGTCCTCGCACAGCAGCACTCCGCCGGGTCTCAGCATCGAGCGCATCTCGCGTACGCCGGCCGCCGGATCGCCGACATGGCACAGCAGAAAGCGGCAGTACACCAGGTCGAAGTGGTCGCGGGGCAGTCCCGTGTCGTAGACGCTTGCCTGCACATGACGCAGCTGCGGCAGACCCAGTCGCGCGGCCTCGCGTGCGGCCACCTCCAACTGATCGGCGCTGACATCGGCGCCCACTACCTCGCCGGATGGGCCAACGATCGATGCCATCCAGCGCGACACCGTGCCCGTGCCGCAGCCGAGGTCTGCCGCGCGCATGCCGGCGGTGAGACCCAGTTCCCGCAGGAGCGACTCCGTGTTGGTGCCGTAAGTGTCGTGCAGCAGGGCCAGCCGGGCAGCGCCGGCGTCGCCGGTGACCAGCACGTACTCGTGATTGTCGGAAGGCATGGGAAGGCGAGCCGGGGTGGAGGACGGCAGATGGTACCTCGCGCACGCAGGACGGGTCGGCTACCGTCGCGTAGCATGTTGGTCCGCCAAGCTCGGCGGGCCAGCCCTTCCAGGAGGCGCAGCACCATGGGGATTTCGATTGTCACAGGGGCGAATCGCGGCATCGGTCTCGAACTCGCGCGGCAACTGCAGGCGCGCGGCGCGACCGTGGTCGCCGTCTGCCGCCGAAACTCGCCGGCGCTCGACGCCCTCGGCGTGCGCGTCGAAACCGGGGTCGATGTCACGGAGCCCGCGGCGTGGTCTGGCCTTGCCGAGCGGTTTGCGAATGAAGAGATCGACCTGCTGATCCACAACGCCGGGATGCTCGCTGGCGATTCGTTCGATGACGTCGGCCCGGAAGCAGTGCGGGCGCAGTTCGAGTTGAATGCGGTTGCACCGCTGTTTCTGACGAAGGCGCTGGCCCCGCGGCTGCGCAAGGGCGCCAAGGTGGCGCTCATCACCAGTCGCATGGGGTCCATCGGGGACAACGGCTCCGGCCGCTACTACGGCTATCGCATGAGCAAGGCGGCACTGAACGCCGCCGGCGCCTCGCTGGCCCACGATCTCGCGCCGAGAGGCGTGGCGGTGGTCATGCTCCATCCTGGCTCGGTGCGCACCGAAATGACCGGCGGCCACGGTGCGATCGAGGCGGACGAATCCGCCCGGGGACTCCTGCAGCGGATCGACGAACTCCGGCTCGAGACCACGGGCCGCTTCTTGCATCAGAACGGCGAAGTCCTGCCCTGGTAAGGGGCGCGCTTCCGCGCGACCGGTGTCGAGCGGTGTCGAGCGTTCCCGCAACCTCTTTCGCGATACGAAAGGAGCCCATCCATGCCCACCCAACCGACCATCGTCGGCAACGCTGTCCTGATCGTCGTCGACATCCAGAAATCCGCCTTCATGGATGTGAAGGCCGGCATCCCCGTCATGCCCGGTTACCGGGCCAACATGATGAACGCCCTCAAGGTCGTGCGGGCGGCGCGCGCCGCGGGCATGCCGATGATCTTCATCCAGGAGGAGCATCGCCGAAACATGGTGGACTACGGGCGCGAACTGGATGGCACCGAAGGTGTGCACTGCCTGTGCGGAGAGCCCGGGACGCCTTTGGCGTCCGAGGAGATGGGCGTGCGGGAGGACGACTACTTCATCCGCAAGCGCCGCTATTCGGCCTTCTACGGCACGGAGCTGGAAATTCTCCTGAAGGGCCTGAAGGCACAGACGCTCATCCTGATCGGCGGGCTGACCGATGTCTGTGTGCACTACACCTTCGTCGACGGGCATCAGGGCGACTATTACTGCCGCGTGGTCGAGGATGCCGTCGGCGGTTCGTCCGAGGCGGCTCACGTCGCTTCACTCAACGCGATGGAGTATCTGCAGACCGGGGCGCGGCAGACCACGGCGCGGATCATCGAGCTGATCAGTCAGGGCAAGGCCATCGCGGCCTGATCGACGGTGCGATGAGCGGGCCCCGTTTCGGGCCGGTCTGTCGGGCGACGCGTCCGGGAGCGGGCTCGCCGGTGTCGTGGCGCGCGCTTCGCGGAGTCGAACCGATGATTGCCGAGTCCGCGAAGCATCCCGTGCGGCGCTGGCTGTCCCGCTGCCTTGGCGTGCTTGCCCTTGTGGCGATTGGGTGGGGCGCAGGCGTGCCCGCTACGGGCAATACGCCGGCAACGCTCGGGCTGCCCGCCCCGGCGGCCGCGCCGGATGCCGCTCAGGTAACCCTGGGACGGCGCCTGTTCATGGACCCGCGACTGTCCCACGATGGCACCATCGCCTGTGCGAGCTGCCACGTGCCCGAGCAGGGCTTCGCGGCCGGATCCGCACCAGTCGCCGTCGGGCGCGGTGGCAGACAGTTGGCCCGCAATGCGCCGTCGCTGCTCAACGTGGGGCTGGCCGGGCCGCTCCTCCGGGATGGCCGTGCCGCAAGTCTCGAAGACCAGGTGTGGGGGCCGCTGCTGCACGAGGACGAGCAGTGGAATCCTTCGCCGGAGGCGCTCGTGGCGCGACTGCGCGACATCCCGGCCTACGCCCGTGCCTTCGCGGAAGCTTTTCCCGGGGAGGGGCTCACCTTGCGCACGCTGCCCGCCGCGCTGGCCGCCTACGAGCGCAGCCTTGCCGCAGGCGGCTCCGCCTTCGACCGCTTCAGCTACGGCGGTGAACCCGAGGCCCTCTCGCGCGAAGCCCGGGCGGGCTACACCGTGTTCGTGTGGTCGAGCTGCGACACATGCCATCGCATCGGCGGCGCGCATGCGGCCTTCACGGACAATCGCTTCCACAACGTAGGCATCGAGTGGGCCAGGCTCAACGGGCGCCTCGGCCCCCGCAAGGCCTTCGCCGATGAGGGGCGCGCCGCGGTCTCCGGCGATCCGGCCGATCGCTTTGCGTTTCGCACGCCCAGCCTGCGCAACGTGGCGCTGACCGCTCCGTACATGCACGACGGCTCGCTCGCCACGCTGCGGGAGGTCGTGGACTGGTACGACGATGGCGGTGGCGCCGACCCGGGGCGGCATGTGGCCCTGCGCCGGCTCGGGCTCACCGAGGTCCAGAAGCGCCAGTTGATCGCCTTCCTGGAGAGTCTCTCCAGCCCCGGTGCTGCCGAGATGGCCCGCGAGGCGCTCTCAGCCGCACGCCGCTGAGACGCGGCGCGGCCCCTTGCGACCAGGCCCCCCGATGTCTTCGGTCGTTTCAGAGGCCGCAGAGTGTTGCCTTGGCCTCGGCGAACTCCCGCTTGAACCGGGCTACGAGATCCCCCGCGGGCAACACTTCACGGATGGCGCCGATGCCCTGGCCGCAGCCCCAGATGTCCTTCCATGCCTTGGCGGCGCTGGCGCCTTCCCCGCTCGCGAAGTTCATCTTGCTCGGGTCGCTCTGTGGCAGGTTGTCGGGGTCCATCCCGGCGTTGCGGATGCTGCCCTTGAGGTAGTTGCCGTGGATGCCCGTGTAGAAGTTGCTGTAGACGATGTCGTCGGAGTTGGACTCGGTGATCATCTTCTTGTAGCCCTCGGCCGCGCGCGCCTCTTCGGTGGCGATGAAGGCCGAGCCGATGTAGGCGAAGTCGGCGCCCATGGCCAGCGCAGCCAGAATTGCACCGCCCGAGGAAATGGCCCCCGACAGCGCCACCGGGCCGCCGAACCATTCCCGGATCTCGGCCACCATCGCGAACGGGCTCTTCACGCTCGCATGGCCACCGGCGCCAGCCGCCACGGGAATCAGCCCGTCGGCGCCTTTCTCGATGGCCTTGTGGGCGAACACGTTGTTGATGACATCGTGCAGCACGATGCCGCCCCAGGCCTGCACGCCGCGGTTCACGTCCTCGCGCGCGCCCAGGCTGGTGATGATGATCGGCACCTTGTACCTGGCGCACACCTGCATGTCGTGCTCCAGCCGGTCGTTGCTCTTGTGCACGATCTGGTTGATGGCAAAAGGCGCAGCGGGGGACTCAGGGTGGGCCTTGTCGTGCGCGGCGAGCGCCTCGGTGATTTCGGCCAGCCATTCGTCCAACTGCGAAGCGGGGCGGGCATTGAGCGCCGGCATCGCCCCCACCACACCGGCCTTGCACTGGGCAATGACCAGCTTGGGGTTGCTGATGATGAAGAGCGGGGAACCGATTACCGGGAACGTGAGGGACTTCAGGACAGGCGGCAGAGAGCGGGCAGGGGCGGTCATCGCGAAGAAGGGTTGTAGTTGAGTGATGGCCCCAACGGGGCTGTCAGGCGCGAGTGTCCCACAGCGGCGAGGGTGGAGGGCGCGCAAGTTGGGGGCGATCGTGGTGCTGCGGCGAAACGCGGGGCGGGAATGGAGTGCGCCGCTTCAACGACGGCGGCTGCCGATCGTTCGCCTGCCATTTCCGACCGTCTTGGGCGCTCGTCCCGCGGCGGTCCGGGGTCTACGCCCGCTGGCATGCTTGACGAGCGACTCGACGGTGCCCCGCACACCTTCGAGAAAGATGGTCACTTCCGCCTCGATCAGCTGCTCCAGGTTGTCCGGCACGGGCATGTCATAGATGTATTTGCGCACACCGAAGTAGAACACCCGGGAGTTCAAGCCCCACACCAGTTCGATCTCGGTCCCCGTGAGGGGCACTGTGTCCTGGTCAGGCAGGCGGAACTCCAGGCGGATCTCTCGGCAGATGGGCCTCACGATGCGTTCCGTCACCAGATCGAAGAAGCGGCGATGGATGTCTGCGCCCTTGAGCCCCGCGAACATGAACAGGCGTACCCATTCGTACGACAGGATGGTCTGCGCGTAGAGGCGATAGAAGCGGGTCATCCGCTCGCGAAGGGGCAATGCGCGGTCCTGGATGAGAATTTCCCAATAGGGATTCCAGCGCCCGAGGTAGACCTCCTGGTACACGCGCTCGATCAGCGCTTCCTTGTTGGCGAAGTACCGGAACAGCAAGGCGTGCGTGACATCGGCGCGGCGCGCGAGCTCGCGCGTGTCGCCGCCGAAACCGACTTCGGCGAAGAAGCGCACCGCTTCCTGGAGGATGTGACGTTCGCGCTCGAGGCGGGGCAGACGCCGCTTGGCGGTCGGCGCATCGGCAGACTCGGCTCTGACGCTTCGACCTCTTCTCGGTTCCGTTGGCATGGGTCGGGTTGATCGTCTCGAGTTGCGTGCTGGTTCGCGATGCCGGGCGCCACGGGTTCGGTCGCGAGGCCGCGCCGTGGTCTCCGGCACTGAACGCCGGACGGCTCCGGCCATGACCACCTGGTAAGCAGATGCTCAACCAGGCTTGCGGCCATGCTGCTGCGAAAAACAGGATCGTGCGCAGAACGCCGGATGTTACTAGCGGCGCGACGCCAGCGGTAGTCTCGGTCACGCCCTTGACTGGTGAGCAGGTGGTCAATAACATCGTCGCACTGAGATAGCACGACCACAAGAATCGATGCTGCGGCGCATGAACTTACAGGCGCCGAACATGGCATGCCACCCATGCCACGGACGATCCTGGAGGGAGGAGAGATGCGTATCCTGCGCAGACGATTTCTGGTCGGCGCGGCAGGGTTAGCGGCTGCCGCCCTGTCGATTGCTGCGTTCGCACAAGGCAAGGAACCCATCAAGATCGGCGCAGTACTCTCCTTGACCGGGCCCGGTGCCGGTCTCGGTCAGGGCGAGCGCACCGGCATTCTGCTGGCCGAGAAAGCGATCAACAGCAAGGGTGGGGTCCGCGGCCGCCCGGTCAAGGTCATCATCGAGGACGACGGTTCCAAACCCGACAATGCCAAGAGCAAAGCCGAGAACCTGATCTTCAACGAGAAGGTGAAGGCAATCGTTGGCGGGTCGCTCACTGCCAGCACAGGCGCGATTGCAGCCATCACCAACGGGCAGGGTGTGCCGCAACTGGCGCTGACCGGCCTCGGCCCGCCGATCGAACTCACGTACAAGTCCGTCTTTCATCTGCTCCCACCGCAGGCACTCAATGCCAAGGCCATGCTGGAGTACGCCACCAAGGGCTTGAAGGCGAAGAAGGTCGGTGTGCTGCACGACTCGGGCTATGGCCAACTGGTGATGAACGCCCTGAAGGCGCAGTCGGACGCGTACGGCATGGAGTACGTCGCGATCGAGAAGTTTGAAGTGGGTGCCACCGACGTCTCGACGCAAGCGGCAAAGGTGCGAGCGGCCAATCCGGACGTCGTGTTCGTCATCGCGACCAACCCGATCCCGTTCCGCAATGCCCGCCAGATGCGCATTACCCAGCCGATTGTGTCCGCCATCGGCTCGTCTTCGTACCAGTACGTGAGTGGCATGGGCGAGTTCGCCAACGACATCGTGTTTCCGGAGTTCCTCGTGCCGGAGTACCCGATGCCGCACCAGGCCGAGTTCGTGAATCTCCACAGGATCACCTACAACGTTCTGCCCAAGAACTACGAAGCTGCCGGCTGGGATGCCATCCACGTCATCGCCAAAGCCCTTGAGACCACGGGTGCCGACGCCTCCGGAGAGGTGATTGCGCAGGCGCTGCGGACTCCGCATCGTGGCGTGCTGGCGAGCTACAACTTCGGCGCGACCGACATGACCGGAATCGAGTTGTCCAGCTACGTCTATTCGAAGCTGGTCGGCGGCAAGTTCGTCCGACTGCCTTTCATCACCAGATAACGGGAGGAAGAATCATGAGACGCAATGTGGAATTCAACAGTAACGGGTCGAAAATCCGCGGCATCCTGGCGACGCCCGACAAGGGCACCGGTCCCTTCCCGGTTGCGGTGATGGGCGGCGGCTGGTGCTACGTGAAGGAGATCGTGCTGCCGCACTATGCGGAAGCCATTCTCGAAGCCGGCATCGCGGTGCTGATGTTCGACTACCGCGGTCTGGGCGAGAGCGAAGGCGTCCGCCAGCACATCGACCCGTGGGGGCAGGTGGAAGACTACAAGAACGCCATCAGCTTCATCATGAAGCAACCCGAGGTGGACCCGAAGCGGGTCGGCGTCTGGGGCATTTCCTATGCGGGCGGCCACGTGGTGATCGTTGGCGCGACCGACCCGCGGGTCAAGTGCATCGTGTCCACCGTGCCCGTCGTGGAAGGGTGGGAGACCATGCGGCGCTGTCATGGCGAGCGCAAGTTCTCGAAGCTGCTCGACCTCGTGATGGCGGACCGCCTGCGTCGTTCCGACGGGCAACCGAGCGCCATGATGCCGATGTCCCATTCCGACCCCGACAACAACCTGTCGAGCTGGCCCTTCCCGCACGTGTACGAGATCTTCATGCGGATCAAGCAGTCGGAAGCCCCGCGTCACGAACATCACAACACGATCGAGTCGATGGAGATGCTGCTCCAGTACGACACCTTCGCCTACGCGAAGCGGATCCTGAACACGCCGACACTCGTGGTGGTGGCCGAGCAGGACAACATCACGCAGTGGGATCTCGAGATCCAGATGTACAACACCATTCCGGCAGGCAACAAGGAACTCGTCGTGCTGGAGAAGGTGAATCACATGAGTCTCTACTCGACGCGCAAACACCTCGAGAAGGCGTCCTCGCAACACGCCCGCTTCCTCAAGAAGCACCTGATCGACGAGTTCGACATCTCGGAGTGAGCTGCGCTGTCGGTGTCCGAAAGGCCACACGGCGGTGTCGCGGGCCGCAACCGGCGGGAGAATGTTTCGACTCCTTGCCGACTGCGGCCAGGTTGCTCCGCGTTCTTGAGGCTTCTCACGCGCATACCGATCCGTGGACCTGACCCTGCTTCTGCAGTCCGCCCTCGCGGGGCTGACCAACGGCTTCGTCTATGCTCTGATCGGGCTGGGGTTGTCGGTCATCTTCCGGGGCACCCGCATCATCAACGCGATGCAGGGCGAGTTCGCTCTGATTGGGGGCATGGCGTCTTACGTGCTGCTCGAATCACTCGGCGTAGCGCTACCGGTTGCGGCACTGGGCGGCGCCGTGCTGGGCGGCATCACGGGTGTCCTGGTGGAGGCGGTCCTGGTTCGACCGATGCGTCGGCGGGGGGCGAGTGAAGAGAGCTATCTGCTCCTGACGCTGGGTGTGGCCTTCGCCATCTCGGCGGCTGTGCTGTACTTCTTCGGCCGGGATGCGCGGCTGCTCCCGGGGATCGGTGGTGAAGCGAGCGCGCTCTTCTTCGACGCTGCCATCCGCGTGCATGCGATCTGGCTGATCGTCATCGCCTCCGCGGTAATGGCCCTGCTATGGCTGTTCTATCACCGCACCGTCGTCGGCCTTTCCATGATGGCCGCGTCAGTCGATGAACAGGGCGCGACCACCGTCGGAATCAACGTGCCGCTCATGCGCACGCTCACGTTCCTCCTTGGCGGTCTGGTGGGCGGGCTCGCGGGTGTGCTGGTCTCGCCGCTCATCACCATCCACTATGAGATGGGTCTTCTGCTGACCCTGAAGGGCTTCGCCGCCGCAATTCTCGGCGGGCTCGCCAATCCCTTCGGCGCCGTTGTCGGCGGTGTGACGCTCGGCCTGGTCGAGTCCGGTGCGGTCTTGTACTTCGCGTCCGGCTACAAGGACGTCGTGTCGATGGTCATCCTGATCGTGATCATGATCGTCATGCCCAACGGCATGCTCGGTCGCGGCGCGCGCAAGGGCGGCTGAAGGGCGACGACGGAAGGCTCATGGCACAAAGGCAAGCTTCACGCGTCCCCATGGCCCTCGGCGCCGTCGCGTTCATCGTCTGGCTGGCGGTGCCGGCGATAGCCTCCCGCTCGATCGTCGATGTCCTCGTGTTCACCGCCTTGTATGCGATCGCCGGATTGGGCGTGTCGTTTCTGTTGGGGCATTGCGGCATCGTCACTCTGGCGCAGAGTGTCTTCTACGGAGTCGGCGCCTACAGCGCAGCGTACTGCACGACGCAACTGGGCTGGGCGGCACCCGCCGGGTTTCTCGCTGGCATGGGCATCAGCGCGATCCTTGCCGCGGTGGTCGGATGGCCAGTGCTACGGCTGTCGGGCTACTTTCTTGCGCTGGCAACGCTTGCCCTGGGCATCATCGGGCATGTGCTCTTCCTCGAATGGGACTGGCTCACCGGCGGCACCCTGGGCATCGGCGGCATCCCGCACCTCGAACTCTTCGGTCTGATGCTGAACACGCCCCAGCGCTTCTACTACCTTGCGTGGCTTGTGCTGGCGATCGTTCTCTGGCTGCACGCCAACCTCCTGAACTCGCGGACCGGCGTCGCGATGCGAGCGCTGCGCGATGCGCCGACGGCCGCGGCTGCACTCGGCGTCGACAACCACGCGCTCAAAGCCAAGGTGTTCGTCCTGAGCGCGGTGCTCGGGTCGCTCGCGGGGAGTCTGTTCGCCCACTACGTCTCGTTCGTGAGTGCCGACAGCTTTGGCGTCGACCGCGCCATCAGCTTCCTGCTGCTGGCGGTGCTGGGCGGTGCGCGAACGATCATCGGCCCGGTGCTGGGCGCCTTGTTCGTCACGGTCATGCCCCACGCGCTGAGCACCTTGGGCGACATCCATGCCTTGCTGTTCGCAGCGGGCCTGGTGGTCGCCGTGATCTTTCTGCCCGACGGACTCGCCGGTTTGCTGCAACGAGCGCTCGGCCGGCGGGAGCAGGCATGAGCGGGCAGCTTGCGGTGACGGATGTGCGCCACAGTTTTCGCGGCCTGCATGTCCTGCGGGGTGTGTCGTTCGACGTGGCGAACGGGAGCCTGACGGGACTCATCGGTCCCAACGGAGCCGGCAAGAGCACGCTGTTCAACATCGTATCGGGCTTCCTGCGGCCGGATGCCGGTACGGTCGCGCTCGACGGAGCGGACGTCAGCCGGCAGAGTGTGCAGCAGCGGGCGAGAGGCGGGTTGATGCGTACGTTCCAGACGCCTCAGGTGTTTCCGCATCTCAGCGTGTTCGAGAACCTCATGATGGGCAGCTACCGGCTGACGCACGACGGTGTCCTCGGCGGCCTGCTGGCGTTGCCGCGTGCGCGTGCCGCGACCAGGCAGATGCGGGAGGCGGCCGATGCCGCGTGCGATCGCTTCCACCTGGGTGCGGTCCGGGATCGCCTCGCCGGCACGTTGCCTGGCGGCCAGCAGCGACTGCTGGAGCTTGCCCGGGCGGTCGCGGCAAAGCCCCGTCTGTTGTGTCTCGACGAGCCGTCGTCCGGTCTCAATGCCGCCGAAGTCGAGCAGCTCATGACGATGCTGCTCGCGTTGAATCGCGAGGGACTCACCATCCTGCTCGTGTCGCACGACATGAACCTTGTCGCGATCGCTTCGACCATTCATGTGCTCTGCTTCGGCGAGATCATCGCCGCGGGTCCGCTGGACCGCGTGCGGGAGGATCCTCGCGTGCGCGAAGCCTACCTGGGGGTGTGAGCGTGCTCGACATCACGAACCTCGAAGCCGGCTATGGCGGCATGCCGGTCCTGCACGGTGTGGCGCTGTCCGTCGGTCGCAACGAGTCGGTCGCGGTGATCGGGGCCAACGGGTCGGGCAAGTCAACCCTGGTACGGGCGATCTGCGGCCTGATCCCGATCCTCGCGGGCGAGGTGCGCCTCGGTGATGTCTCACTGCAGGCGATCCCGGCACACTTGCGCGTGGGTCGGGGCATTGCGGCGGTCCTGGAAGGACGGCATCTGTTCGGCGAGTTGTCGGTCCGCGACAATCTGCGGCTCGCCGCGGCACACGGCGCGCGTCTGCGTCCGGGCGCCCGGCGCTTCGATGTCGCACAGGTGGGCGCGCTGTTCCCCTTCCTCGGCGGCCGCATGGATTCCGCGGTGGAACTGCTGAGCGGAGGCGAGCAGCAGATGGTGGCGATTGCACGGGCGCTGCTCCTCAACCCCGATCTTCTGATTCTCGACGAGCCCTCGACGGGGCTCGCGCCGAAAGTGGTACGCGAGATCATGGCGGTGATCGCGCGCCTGCGCGAGTCGGGCATGAGCATTCTTCTGATCGAGCAGAACGTGGCACTGGCAGCGGAGTGCGCAGATCGCGCCTACGTCATGGCCGTGGGGCGGGTCGTTCACGAGATTCACGCCGGGCAGTGGAGCACGTTTCGGCAGGACGAGACTCTGCTGCGAGCCTACCTGGGCGGCGCAGCCGGGCCAGCGTCATGACTTCCGACCAGGGAGGGGGCATGCACAGGGACGTGAGCGGTTGGCAGACTCGGATCACCGACGACATGATCCGCTCGTACACGGAGGCGGGGCAGTGGCGCAACGTCACGGTGTGGACTCATGCGTGCGAGCGACTGGCCGCAGACGCCGATCGGATCGTCGTTGTGGACGGGGATCGGTCCTTTACGTTTGCTGAGCTCGTGCGCGAAGCCCGGCGGCTGGCGTCGGCCTTCGAACGAATCGGGCTGCAGCCCGGAGAGGTGATCAGCTTCCAGCTGCCGAACTGGTACGAGACCATGGTGCTCAACCTCGCAGCGGCGCGGGCGGGTCTGGTGTGCAACCCGATCGTACCCATCTATCGCGACGCCGAGGTCCGGCACATCCTGCGGGATGCGCGCGCCAGGCTGTTCTTCATACCACCGGCGTTTCGCAACTTCGACTACGCGGAAATGGCGCTGCGGCTGCGCGCGCAACTGCCCGATCTCAGGGACGTGGTGGTGGTGAGAGGCGTTGCGCAGGGCTGTTCGACCTACGATCAGTTGCTGGGGATCGCAGCGGACGATGGGCCCCTCGCATCGCGAACCGATCCCAATGCTGTGAAGCTGCTGATGTACACGTCAGGTACGACCGGCCCGGCGAAGGGTGTCTTGCACACCCACAACACGATCATGGCCGAGATCAATGCCGTGATCGACTACTGGCGCATTCGTCGGGACGACGTGGTGCTGATGCCTTCGCCGGTGACGCACATCACGGGCTATCTCTACGCGCTGGAGATCGCCTTCGCGGCAGGCTTGCAGGTGGTGTTCATGGAACGCTGGGATACCGACACGGCCATCGCGTTGATCAACCGGCACGGTGTGACCTTCAGTGTCGGGGCGACGCCCTTCCTCAAGGAGCTGGTTGCTGCTGCGGAAGCGCGCCGCGACGCCCTTCCGAGTTTGCGACTGTTCATGAGCGGCGGCGCTCCGGTACCCCCGGAAGTCATCCACCGGGCCAACCAGTCGCTCGGGAACTGCAGTGCTTTCCGTGTCTATGGCAGCACCGAAGCACCGACCGTCACCTTGGGCATTCGCGGCCCCGAAGAAGCGGAGCTTGGTGCAACGACCGACGGCCGCATCGTGAACCACGATGTCAGGCTTCGCGATCCGGCTTCGGGGCGCCTCGTGTCCGCCGACGGCGAGGAGGGTGAGATCACCACGCGCGGACCGGAGATGATGGTGGGCTACACGACGCCCGAGCAGACCGCCGAAGCATTCGACGCGGACGGCTACTTCGCCACCGGGGATCTTGGCTACCGGGTGCACGGCGAGTTCCTCACGGTGTCCGGGCGCAGGAAGGATCTGATCATCCGCGGCGGGGAGAACATCAGCCCGAAGGAGATCGAGGACGTCCTCCATCGGCATCCGGCCATCCGCGAAGTTGCCGTTGTCGCAATGCCCCACCCAAGGCTGGGCGAGGGGGTCTGCGCCTTCGTCATCACCGAGCCCGGGCAGACGGTCGACGTGCCTGCCTTGGCGGACTATCTCGGCGTAGCCGGTCTTGCGAAGCAGAAGTGCCCGGAGCGCGTCGTGCTGGTGGACGATCTCCCACGTACCGCGTCCGGCAAGGTGCAGAAGAACGTCCTGCGCGATCGGATCGCGAACACACTCACGCAATCGGACCGATGAGGGGAACGAGCCCATGAATGCCATGTCTTCGCCGGATCCGGACCCGGCTGTCGCGCTCGAGATGTTTCAGCGGATGCTGCTCATCCGCCGAATGGAGGAACGCCTGGGGGAGGTGGTGACCACTGGCGAGCTGCCGGGGCCGGTACACCTGTGCATCGGTCAGGAAGCGGTTTCAGTCGGCGTCTGCGCCCACCTCGACGATGCCGACTGGATCGCGAGCACCCATCGCGGGCACGGTCACTTTCTTGCGAAGGGCGGTGACCCGGAGAAGATGATCGCCGAGATCTTCGGGCGCGAGACGGGCATCTGCGGCGGCAAGGGCGGGTCGATGCACGTTGCCGACTTTTCGCGAGGCATTCTCGGGGCCAACGGAATCGTCGGCGGCGGCATCGGCATTGCAGTGGGTGCCGCGTTGGCCGCACAGCTGGACGGGCAGGGGCGAGTGGCGGTCGCGTTCTTCGGTGACGGCGGGGCGAATCAAGGCGTCATCATGGAGGCGATCAACCTCGCCGCGATCTGGAAACTGCCGCTCCTGCTGGTCTGCGAAAACAACGGATTCTCCGAGTTCTCGCCCACGAGCACGGTGACGGCGGGCGAGATCGCGAAGCGCGCAGAGCCGTTCGGAGTGCCGGGGATCGTCGTGGATGGCAACGACGTCCTGGCCGTCTGGCGCGTCGCGGGGGAGGCTGTCCGGCGTGCCCGTTCCGGCGCGGGACCCGCCGTGATCGAAGCGCGGACTTATCGCTGGCGCGGGCACGTCGAGACGGAGAAGAGCTTCCTGAGCGGTCCGTATCGCGAGGACGACGAGATTCGCCAATGGCAAGCGCGCGATCCGCTCGCGGCAATGGAGCGCTGGCTCGTCTCCGCCGGCGCGATGGACCCGTCGGCCCTCGACCGGATCCGAGCAACGGTGGCCGCGACCGTCGATTCGGCCTACACGAGGCCACTGTCGGATGCCTATCCGGCCGGTGAGTCCGCCTTCCAGCACATGTTTGCGTGAGGTCGATCATGAAGAAGATGCGCATGATTCAGGCCATCAACGAAGCCCTGACGGAAGAGATGGCACGCGACTCGAGGGTGATCCTGTTCGGTGAGGACGTGAAGATCAGCTTGTTCGGCGACACCCGCGGCCTGGCGGATCGGTTCGGCGAGAACAGGGTGCGCAACACGCCCATTTCCGAGACGGTCATGACCGGAGCGGCCGTGGGCGCGGCAGCGGCGGGCTATCGCGTCGTGTGCCACATGATGTTTGCCAACTTCCTGTACACGGGTTTCGACGCCATCGCCAATCAGGCAGCCAAGCTGCGCTACATGACCGGCGGGCAGATCCGGTTGCCCATCGTCTACATGGCCGTGATGGGCGCGGGCCGTTCCGCCGGCGCGCAACACTCCGACGTTCCGTATCCGGCGCTGATGAACCTGGGCGGCATCAAGGTCGTGGTGCCGAGCACGCCGGCGGATGCCAAGGGGCTTCTGAAGGCGTCGATCCGCGACGACAACCCGGTGGTGTTCCTGCAGCCCGCGCGACGTGGCGGCGAGCAGGGGGACGTTCCGGACGGCGACATCATCGTTCCGCTCGGGGTCGCCGACATCAAGCGGGCCGGCGGCGACGTTACGGTCGTCGCGATCGGCGCCATGGTCCGCACGACCCTGCGTGCGGCGGATCAGCTGGCGAAGGAGGGCGTGGAGGTCGAAGTGATCGATCCCCGTACGCTCTTCCCGATGGACACCGCGACGATCCTGGCGTCCGTCAGGAAGACCGGTCGGCTCGTGGTGGTCGACGAGGCGCGAACGACGTGCAGCGCTGCCAGCGAGATTGCCGCCACCGTGGCGGAGCAGGCCTTCGACTGTCTGGAGGCGCCGATCCTGCGTGTCACGGTACGCGATGTGGCCATGCCTTATTCGCCCCCGCTCGAGAAGCTGGTGATCCCGGACGAGCAATCGGTGGTGGACGCCGTGCGCAAGACGCTGAGCACAGGCCGGCGCTCCGGCACGCAGCGCGTTACGCAATAAAGGATATCCCGATGAAAGTTTCCCTCAAGCTGCCCCTGTTCGGCATGAACATGGAGGAGGGCACCATCAGCCGCTGGTGCAAGCTTCCTGGCGAGTCCTTCGCGAAAGGCGATCCCCTGTATGAGGTGGAGACCGAGAAAGTCACGTCGGAAGTGACGGCACCCTGCGATGGGACGCTGCTGGAAGTCCTGGCGCCGGAGCAATCCGTCGTCGCGGTTGGCGATCCCGTGTGTCAGATCGAGACAGCAAATGTGAGTTGATCAGACCGAAGGCGGATTTCCGGGGCCGCGCTCGACGCGTTTTCCCGTTCCTGGTCTGCTGTCGTGCGTGCCTTCGTCTTGGCAGGCGGGCGAAAAATGCGCCCAAAGCACGCGGTTCACTTGCCCAGCCGGATTAGGCGCCTGCAGGCCTCGGACGCGGCGGGCCGGCGTAGGCCTGCTTCGCGGTTCGTTCCGCGTCGCGCAGCAGCGTGGCCCCCGCACGCACCTCCGGCGACAGACCTTCCCCGCCGGAGTCGAGGTGATGCAGCAGTGCCTCGCGCATGCGCGGGTCCCAGTAGTGGCGCAGGTGATTGCGGATGCCCTCGGCGCGCTGATCCGGCGCATAGGGAGCGAAGAACTCGCCAATCTGGTTGGCCATGTCGATCAGTTTCTGCACCTCGATCACGGCGGAGGTCATGGGTGCATCTCCGCCGTGTCGTTCGTCGCCTCGGGGCGTGTGGCGCCAGTGGGCGCGGTGGGTGACACCTTGGTGATTTCCACGGCGGTCACCTTGTACTCGGGGCAGTTGGTGGCCCAATCCGAAAGCTCGGTCGTGATGGCATTGGCCTTCGACTGCGCGAAGTGGAAGGTGGTGTAGACCAGGCCGGGATTCACGCGCTCGCTCGTGCGCGCCTTGAGTGTGACGCTGCCGATCCGGCTGGCGACGGTCACTCGGTCTCCGTCGCAGATGCCGCGCGCCATCGCGTCCTGCGGATGGATCTCCAGGAGGTCCTCGGAGTACCAGGCCGTATTGCCGGTCCGGCGAGTCTGCGTGCCCACGTTGTACTGCGAGAGAATCCTTCCGGTGGTGAGGAGCAGGGGGAAGCGGTCGTTGACGCGTTCGCGCGTCGGGACATACGCGGTCAACATGAAGTTGGCCTTGCCCCGCGGGAAAGTGCGGGTGTGCAAGACCTCTGTGCCCTCCGGCGCAGACTCGTCGCACGGCCATTGCACGGAACCGACCCGATCGATCAGGTCGTAGCTCATGCCGCGGTAGGCGGGCGAGGTGCGGGCGATCTCGTCGAGGATCTGCGAAGGGTGGTCGTAGTGACAGGCGTACCCGGTGGCGTTGATCAGCCTTACCGTGATCTCCCAGTCAGCGAGGCCTGCGATCGGTTCGACCACCTTGCGAACTCGGCTCACGCGGCGTTCGGCGTTGGTGAATGTGCCGTCTTTCTCGAGTGCGCTGCTGCCGGGGAGGAAGACGTGCGCGTAACGCGCAGTTTCCGTGAGATAGAGATCCTGGACGATCACGCACTCCATCTGCTTCAGGGCCGCCACGATGTGCGCCCGGTTCGGGTCGCTCTGAACCGGGTCCTCTCCCTGAATGTACATGCCGCGGAAGGCGCCGGTCAGAGCGGCATCGAACATGTTGGGCAGGCGAAGACCAGGTTCGGCGTCCAGCTCGATGCCCCATTCCTGCTCGAAACTGCCGCGCACATCGGGATCGGTCACGAACCGGTAGCCCGAGAACATGTGCGGCCAGCTACCGAGGCAGCTGCCGCCCTGCACGTTGCCCTGGCCGCGCAGCGGATTCACGCCCACGCCCTCGCGTCCGAGCATGCCGCAGGCCAGTGCGAGGTTGCCGAGACACATCACGCCGGTGGAGCCCTGGCTGTGTTCGGTGACGCCCAGACCGTAGTAAATGATGCTGTTGGGGCCGGCGGCATACAGGCGCGCGGCGCGGCGGATCGCGTCGGGATCGAGCCCCGCTTCAGGGCCGATCACCTCGGGGCGATAGCGGTCGTCGCCCACCAGCGCGGACCAGGTCTCGAACTCCGCAACGTGGCAGCGGGACTCGATGAAAGCGCGGTTGAACAGGCGTTCGCGCACGATGACATGCGCAATGCTGTCGAGTACGGCGACGTTGGTGCCGGGCTTGAGGGGCAGATGCACGTCCGCGCGACAGTGCGGGGAGGTCACGGTCTCGGTCCGACGAGGGTCCAGCACGATGAGCTTCGCCCCTTCGCGGATGCGACGCTTCATGAGCGAACCGAACACGGGGTGGCCTTCGGTGGGGTTGGCCCCCACCACGACGATGACATCGGCTGCCAGCACCGAGTCGAAGTGCTGGCTTGCGGCGCCCGCGCCGAGGGTTGCCGACAGCCCGAACTGCGTAGGCGAATGGCAGATGCGGGAACAGTTGTCGATGTTGTTGTTGCGCAGCGCCACCCGCGCGAACTTCTGCACGAGGAAGATCTCTTCGTTGGTACAGCGGGAACTGGACACCGCGCCGACGGACTTCACGCCGTGGCTCGCCTGGATGCGTTTCAACTCCGCAGCGGCGTGCGTGATCGCCTCGTCCCAGCCCACGGCGCGCCAGGGTGCGTCAATGCTCTCGCGAACCATCGGCGTGCGCACTCTGTCGGGATGCGCGTAGTAGTCGAAGGCGAAGCGCCCCTTGACACAGCTGTGCCCATGATTCGCCTTGCCTTCCTTCCAGGGGATCATGCGTACCACACGGCCCTGTGAGACTTCGGCCTTGAACCCGCAGCCGACGCCGCAGTAGGCGCAGGTGGTGACAACGCTCGACTCAGGTTTGCGGGGAATTGGCACGGACGTAATCTCCATCGAACAGGCTTTTCTCGATCAGGGACTGGGTGGGGCAAGCCTGCACGCATGCACCGCAGCTCACGCATTCGCTCTGCAGAAAGGACTCCGCCTGTCCGGCGACCACTCGGGATTCGAAGCCGCGGCGCTCGATGGTCAGCGCGAAGGTGCCCTGGATCTCCTCGCAGGCCCGCACGCACCGGCTGCAGACGATGCACTTGGCGGGGTCGAACACGAAATAGGGATTGGATGTGTCGATGGCGGCGTCGAGGTGCGTCCGGCCATCTCCGTAAGGGTGCCCGGTGACGCCCACCGCCTCGAGGACTTCGTGGAGTTCGCTCCAGCCGCCCGGAACATCTTCCGGAGGGAAATCGGACAGATACAGCTCGAGCACGCCTTTGCGCAGACGATCGAGCGCCGGAGTGCGTGTGTGCACGACCATGTCGGGTTCGACCAGTGTCGTGCACGCAGCGGGGAAGCCCTTGCGTCCTTCGATTTCGACCAGGCACACCCGGCAGCTTCCGAACGCTTCCAGAGAATCCGTCGCACATAGTCTGGGGATGGGCCGGCTACAGGCGGCTGCCGCGAGCATTACGCTGCTGCGTGCGGCGACCGTGACGGTCACCCCATCGACTGTCAGGGTGACCGGGTCACCGTCGCGTGGCGGGGTGCCGTAATCGACGCTTTCGCGCAGGGCGCGCACTTCGGACCACACAAGACACCTCCCAGGAACGGAAACGCAAACGCAAACGGCCGGCGGACGGGGGACGTGTCGTCCCGGGGTCGACCGGCTAGGTACCTGGCAAGGCGATTCGCGAGTGCAGCCCCTTGTGGCGACTCCCGATTCCGGCCGGGTGGGGCCAAGCGGTGTCGCGGGGTCGAACGCCCGGGTAGCCCGGACGGCACTCGCGAGGACGGGTGCGGCATGGCGAAGTCGCGCATGGCCGTCCCGCTTTGTTGGGCGAAGATCATACCCAACGGCGCCAAGGGCGTCGACCCGGGCACAGTCACGGCCAATGGCGGCCGTTGACCGGGTCAGATGCTGAAACCAGACCGTCAGGGAAGGTCCGCACACCCTGCGCGGATCACGCGACGGTCTGAAACGGGCGATGGCGGTGCCGGCCTGTGAGTGGCGTACGTCCAGTACGCGGTGGCCCAGGCTTTCTTGCCATCGGCCCGAAAGACCTCCTTCGCCACCGCGCAGGGTGTGCGGTCCTTTCCTGACATAGGTACGACTTGCCTCACCAGTTTCGCGACCCCCGCTGCTGCGATTGCCGCTGGAGATCCGCCTCGGCATTTCTGCGTTGGCAAAACCTGCGCTTTCTTTGACAATGAGCGAGGCCTTAACAAAACCTCAAGAAGCCCCCGTGAATAACGACAGCCCCAAGAGCCAGCTTGCGCTGGCGTTCACCGCGAGTGGCAGCGAGTACTTCCGCATCTGGGTCGTCAACCTGCTGCTGATCATCGTCACGCTCGGCTTTTTCATGCCTTTCGCAAAGGTACGCCGGCTGCGGTACTTCTACGCCAACACCCTTATCGACCAGCAACCGCTTGCCTTCCACGGCGACCCATGGAAGATGCTGCGAGGCTATCTGCTGATGCTCTTGCTGTTTGGTGGTTATGCCGTTTCCGGCTACGTTTCACCCTGGGCGGCGCTGGGCGTGTTCTTGCTGCTGGCGCTGTTGTGGCCGGCGCTGTGGCGCTCCTCCGTACGTTTTCGGCTGCATAACACCAGCTGGCGCGGCCTGCGCTTTGGTTTCGCCGGCGACACAGCTGATGCCTACAAGGCGATGCTGCCGCTGTTTTTGCCGGGGCTGATTTTTGTCGCCGCCAACACCTGGTTTCTGAGCGGTGTCGACGATTCCGACCCCCAGGCAATGAAAGAAGCGCTCGAGGCGCAACTGCCTTGGATCCTGCTGGGCTTTGTGCTGATGGCGGCGCTGTTCCCGCTTTGCCTGCAGATGATCAAGCGCTACCAGCACCAAGGCTACCGTTATGCCGACCAGCAGGGCCAGTTCAGCGCCGGCGCCGGCGCCTTCTACAAATTCGGCGCCAAGTTCATCGGCTTGAGTCTCGTGGGTTTCATCTGCCTCGGCGTGACCGCGGCGGTGGCCGTGCCGTTGCTGGGTGTTGTCTTCGGGAATACCGGCATGGGCGGCGCGGTGCTGATCGGTCTGCTGTTCACCGTTGTGTATGTGGGCCTGCTGTCGCTGCTGGGAGCCTACTTCACTGCGCGTGTGCAGAACTTGAGCTGGAACGCCACGCGTTCGCAAGCGCTGGTCTTTAGCAGCAGCCTGAGTGTCGCGTCGCTGACTGCGCTCATCATGAAGAACCTGCTTCTGATGATCGTCACGCTGGGCTTGTACCGACCGTTTGCAGTGGTCAACGTGATGGCGCTGCGCCTGGGAGCCGTGGAGGTCGAAGTGGAGGGCAACATCGACGCCTGGCGTGCCAGCGCCGCGCTGAGCACCGAGGCGACCAGCGGGGAGATGGCGGGCGACTTCTTCGGCATTGACATGGGGCTGTGAATGCAGGCGCGCCTGAGCGCCCAATGGTTTGACGGCGTCAGCGCCCAGGCCCAGTCCTGCGAGCTGGGCTGGCAAGACGGCACCCTGCTCATGTGGGTGCCCGATGCCACCGAACCGAGGCGTTACGCTTCCAGGCTAGTGGTCTGGCCCGAACGCTCCCGTCACGGCCTGCGCCAGCTCCTGCTGCCCGACGGCGCCGTGGTTTCGCTGCCCGACTCCAGCGCCTGGGACTCGTGGGCCGAAGCCGCCGGCATTGCCCAGCCGCTCGCCGCGCGCTGGGCCATGAGCTGGCGGGGTGTGGCGCTGGCGCTGGTGCTGCTGGTGGCAACAGTGCTGGCCGCCTGGCGCTGGGCCATTCCGTGGGGTGCGCAGGAACTGGCCGGCTGGGTGCCGGAGAGTGTGCAGATCAGCATCGGCGAACGCGTGATGCGCGACCTGGAGCAACGCGGCTGGTTGCTGCCCAGCGAGCTGTCGCGCGAAGCGCGCCAGGGCATCGACGACGCCGTGGCGCAGATGGTCCGAAAGGCCTACCGCGATACGCCCGCACCGCGCTACCAGCTGCACATCTACAAAGCGCCGCGCTGGCTGGGGCCAAACGCTTTCGCGCTGCCGAGTGGCGACATCGTCGTCACCGACGCATTGGTCACCCTGCTGCAAAGCGACGGCGACAGCGTCAGCTCCGCACTCCTGGGCGTGGTCGCGCACGAGTTAGGCCACGTGCGCGAACGCCACGGCCTGCGTCTGGTGTTCGAAGCCGGCGCGGTGGGCGTGCTGGCGGGTTGGTGGATCGGTGACTACTCTGCCGTCCTGGCGGGTGCGCCAGCGCTGGCGGTGCAAGCCGGCTATTCACGCGGGCACGAGCGCGACGCCGACGCACACGCGCTACGGGTGATGAAAGACGCCGGCATCGACCCACGAGCGATGTTGCAGTTCTTCCAGGCCCTGAAAGAGGCCGTCCCCGAACGCGATGGCGATGCGACCGCCTTCGGGCTAGCCACACATCCGGTGGACAGCGAGCGCATGCGGTTCTTTGAAGACGGTGCACGCTGAAGGATCGGGCTATGGGCCGCGGGGGCCATCGGCTCAAGCTGACAACAGGTGTCGGACCTCGGACATCCAGACGAATGAGGATGCCGGCGTGTGCATCAAGCGCTCGGGTCGGGCTCCCAGTCGGGCGCGTGCAGCAGGCGACCCAGACGATCGCGGTAGCGCGGCGTGGCAGCGAGGTCGCGCCACAGGCGCCTGGCCTCGCACAGGTGCACGTCGATCGGGTTGTCGCTTTCTATCGGATGGGTGATTCCGTAGTGCACAGGCTCTGCCTCGGACTCGGGCACCCAGGTGCCGAACAGGCGGTCCCAGACGATCAGGATCGCGCCGAAGTTGACGTCCTGGTAGCGCGCCTGCACGCCGTGGTGCGCGCGGTGGTTGGACGGCGTGTTGAGCCAGCCATCCAGCCACGGCAGGCGACCGATGGTCTCGGTATGCAGCCACTGTTGCCAGCCGATGATCAGTGCGAAGCAGGCGGCGACCAGCAGCGGGTCGAAGCCGATCGCCACCACCGGGACATAGAACCACGGCGAGATGAAGCCGTCGATGAATGACACCCGCAGACCGGTGGTCTGGTCGTAGGAGGGCGAACTGTGGTGCACCGAATGCGCCAGCGCCCAGTAGGTGCGGTTGCGGTGCGAGGTGTAGTGGTCCCAGTAGTAGAGGAAGTCCACCGCGAGCAGGGCGAGCAGGGCGGTGAAGCCGTTGGTGGGAATGGACCACGGCACGAGCGCGGCCACGCCACCGTAGAGGGCGAGCACGAAGGCGGTCACCACGCCGCTCACCAGCAGCGTCGGTACGAGCGGACTGAAGCTCGCCACCATCTCGCGCAGCCGCGACCGGTCGAGGCGACCGGCGCGGCGCAGGCGCCAGAGCTCCCACGGCAGGAACACGACGATGGCCGCACCGAATACCAGCGCGGCAGTTTCCAGAATCTGCGTCCAGGCGAAGGCGTCCATGGGATCCTCTTCTTGGCGGCGCGGGGCGCCGGGTGTATGTTACGTACCGTCGGTATGGAACATACGTACCGACGGTACGTATGTCAACTGGAGTCTTCGCCATGCCCCGCCGCAGCAATGCCGAATTGTCCGAATCGACCCGCGCCAGCCTGCTCGCGCGCGCGACCGAGGCCTTCGCGACGCATGGGTACGCCGATGCGCCGCTGGAGGACCTGGTGCGCGCGGCCGGCCTGACCAAGGGCGCGCTCTATCACCACTTCGGCAGCAAGCAGGGGTTGTTCGAGGCTGTCCTGGCAGACGTTGATGCGAGCATCACGCGCCGGATCGAGGCGGCGCTGCCGACTGGCGCACCTACGCTCGCCGTGCTGGAAGCGGTTTGCCGCGGCTGGCTGGACGCGATGCTCGACCCCGGGACCCGGCGAATCCTGCTTCTGGATGCGCCCGCCGTCCTGGGCCACCGCGCATCGCGCGAATTCGATGCCGAGGGGGCGATCGGGCCGCTGATCGCGCTGCTCGACGAGTTGCGCGCCGGTGGAGCAGTCGATCCGGCGGTCGAGCCGGAACCCACAGCGCACCTGCTTGCCGGCGCGCTTTACGAAGCCGCGCTCTGGATCGGAGAGCAGCCAGCACCGAAGCGCGCCCTGCCGCGGGCCATGGCCGGGGTGGCGCGGATGCTCGGAGCGCTCGCGCCGCCACCGTCGCCTCGGCAGTCCCGGACGCCAGCCAGACCGCGCTGACCACCGTCAGTCGTGGCGCCTCGGCGGACGCTGCCGACCCGTCGCCCGTCCTCAGAGTCACGCAAGCCCCCATCAAGTCGACACTCGACCTGCCGATAAGGCGCTGAATGGTGTTATTCCACTTTGGGAGCAGGCATGAATCTCTTGCGTAGCATTCGCCTCGGCACGCGGCTGGGTATGGGCTTCGCAGTCCTGACGGCTGGCGCTTTGCTGATCGGACTTCTCGGCTTCATCGGGCTCGCCAAACTGAAGGGGGAACTGGACCACGTCAACAATGTGGAAATGCCCGCCACCTACGAAAGCATGGCACTGAAGTTCGCGACCGCCCGCTACCGAACTCTCGAATTCCGGCACGTGCTGAACACCGAGAATACGGGGATGGCGGAGACCGAGAAACTGATCGCGGAAATGCGCGCTGAGATAACGAAGGGCTTCGCGCGCATCGATCCGTTGGTCACGTTGCCGTCGGAACGCCAGAACCTGGCCGACTTGAAGGCGGTCTGGCCCCAGTACCTGGCGCTCAGTGATCAGGTGCTGTCGCTCTCCAGGAAGAACGCGAACGAAGACGCTCGCAAGCTTATCCAGGGGGAGTCACAGAATCAGTACTTCCGCATCCGGGACCTCACCCAGGCGCTTGCCGACGGAACGCTGAAGCAGAGCAAAGTGGCGAACGCCCATGCAGTGGCGCTATCGTCGTCGCTGGTCTGGGCCATGGCCGGTCTGGTGACCTTTGTGCTGATCATGGCGATCGCGCTGTCGGTGATGATCACCCGCAGCGTGACGGGGCCGCTGCGTCAGGCCGTCCACATCGCGAACCGCGTCGCGGAAGGGGACCTCTCTGTGGTCGTCTCCGCTGATGGCCGCGACGAAACCGCGGATCTGCTGCGGAGCCTCGACCGCATGGCCACGGACCTTCGCGAAACCGTTGGCAAAGTCGTGGCGGACTCAAAGCGCGTTGCCGCCTCGGCCGAGGAGTTGGCGTTTTCCGCCCGCCAGGTCCAGGAGGCCTCCGGGGAACAAAGCAACGCCGCTTCGTCGACCGCCGCGGCCGTGGAGCAGATCTCGGTCAGCGTCTCGACCCTTGCCGAAACTGCCCGTGAAGTCCATGAGCGCGCGGACGCAGGCCGCTCGCAGACCGGCGCCAGTGCGTCGGAAATGGTCGAACTGGTTGACGAAGTCGACCTCGCCGGCCGGACGATGTCCGACATCACGGCGGCGGTCAGGGCTTTCACGGATAGCGTGCAACAGATCACCGGCATGACCCGTGAAGTGCGCGAGATCGCCGAGCAGACCAACCTGCTTGCCTTGAACGCGGCCATCGAAGCGGCCCGCGCGGGCGAGACGGGCCGGGGCTTTGCCGTGGTCGCCGACGAAGTGCGCAAGCTCGCGGAGAAGAGTGCCGCTTCGGCGTTCAGCATCGACGAGGTCACGCGCCGCCTGGGCGTGGAGTCCGAAGCTGTCTCGACGTCCATCGTTCGTGGTCAGACGGCCCTTTCGGCCTCCCGCCAGCATGTGGATACCGTTTCGGCTCGACTCGCGGACAGCGCCTCGTCCGTGGCGAACGCCGTCGAGGGGGTCGAGTCGATGACCGACGCGATCCGCGAGCAGCGGTCCGCCATGGAGTCCATCGCCCGCAACGTGGAATGCATCGCCCGGGCTGTGGAAGAAAACCACGCGTCGATTGCCACTGCTGCCAGTGCCGCAGCCGACCTCGAATCGCTGTCGGCGGAAATGGCCAGCGCCGTGGGCCGTTTCAAGCTGGCTCCAAGTCAGCGCTAAAGCTCAGCAGCCCGGAGGCGGCGCTCGGACGAAGGCGGTGCCGCCACCCGGGTCGGTTGTGCCATCTTCGGCCCTCGCAGGTTCAGCACGAGAGCCTGATGAGGTTTCGCGCGAATCCGGATGCTATTTTTCCAGGGCGCCCTGGACTTTCTTCGCGAGGGATTCGTAGCTTCCGGCGAGCGTGTTGTCTCCCGCCATCTTTGCGGCCAGGGCCATGTGACGGTAGGTCCGGACGATGCTGCGATGGGCGGCGCCCGGGTATAGCTGCTCCCGCATCGCGAGTGCCTTGCCGAGCCATTCCAGCGCCTTCTTCGCATCGCCGGCCGCGATGTAAGCCACGCCCATGTCCTCGAGGCTCATGGCGACGGGCGGCGCCGGTTCGCCGAGCAGGGCGATGCGCATGTCTAGCGCCTTCTGCAGGTTGTCGATCCCCTTCGCGAAGTCCCGCATCTCGATCTGCTGCAAGCCGATATCGCGCAAGCTGTTGGCCAGGGGCCCGCTCCTGCCGTTGGGGCTCAGCTTGCGCTTGATGGCCAAGGAGGATTCGTGGGCCTGCATCGCCTTCGCGCGGTCCCCCGCGGTCCAGAGCGCGTCGCCCAGGTTCTTGTAGGCGGCCGCCGTGAAGAGCTTCTCTTCTTCGGGATCGATCTTGCGCAGCAGGCTCAGGCCTTTCTCCACGGCCTCCACCCAGCCCTTTGCATCGCCTGCGTACCCGGCCGTGCGCCCCAGGGCAAAGTACGCCCGCGCCATGGGCAGAGTGGCGCCGCCCCCGCGGCGTTCCTCGATCGCCAGCCAGCGCCGGTGCATCGCGGTGGCCTGCCGGTAGTCTTCGAGCGCACGGTAAATGAACCCCAGTCGCCGGTAGATCCGCCCCTCCTGCAGTTCGTTGCCGTTGGCGCGGGCAAGTTCGAGTGCGCGATTGAGAACCTGGAGCGCGGCCTTGTGCTTGCCGATGCGCTCGAGAATCGTGCCGAGCCCCATCAGTCCCATCTGGATTCGGCGCGGCTCGCCGGACTTCTCGTCCTGCGCAAGCTGCTCGCGGAAGAACGCCTCCGCGTCGCGAAAGGACTTGAAGGTCTTCAGGTACTCGCGGGGCCCGAGGCGATAGCGCAGCTCCCGCTTCTCCCCGGAGAGCACCTCGCGTTCGATGAACGTCGTTTCCTCGGCATCGTCGTCATCGCCGTCCTCGCCGCCCCCGCGCGCTACCGAGACGATCACCTCGTGCTCGATCACGACCTCGCCATGCACCCACCCGTAGCGGATCTCGGACTGCGGGTCGTCGATGGCCACGGAGAACTCGGTGCCCTTCACGGCCGCCAGGAACTTCTCGTGGGCGACCTCGAAGAAGCTGAGCGCGCGGGTGACGGCGAAGCGGGTCTCGCCGAGCACCTGGGCAAAGCGCTCACCGCGCTCGCTTGCGACCTCGATCCGGAGGCGCGCGCCCGGCTGCAGGGTGATGCGATTCCCATTGCGCGTGACGAGCACGAGACGCACGCGAGGACGGGTGGGTGCCTCTACGGTGGTGCCTTCCGCGAAGGTCAGCCCGCCCTTGACCGGCACCTTGCGGTCGCGCGTGTCGTCCGCATTTCGCACGAGCACGTCGTTCACTTCCGTCGCGGGCTTGCCGTCGACCTCCAGCGTTTCGACGCAGGCGGCCGCAGCGCAAGGCGCGGCATGGGCCTCCACCGTGACCATCAGGAAGCCAAGAGCGGACAGCGTGACGCTGAGAATGCGGCGAGCGGAACGGAGATTCATGCGGATGCGCCTTCTGGAGCACTCAGGATGGTCCGCGCGATGTCGTCGATGAATCGCGGGTGGGCCTGGACGTCGATGTAGTTCAGCACCGAGAAGATTTCTGGAACAGCGCCGGCCTCCAGGGCAAGGGGCGCGATGCGCAGGCGCTTGTCGATGTGGCGCTTGAAGGCGAGATCCATTTCGTTGCGGCAGTGGTTCTTGCCGTAGTAGTCGGCCGAGAAGACCGGGACGAACACGCGCGAATCCACGATGGCCCACATGTACTTGGAGGTGAAGGCCTCGCCAATGCCGATCTCGGTGCGGTCAAAGAATATCCGCAGGGGCTGCCCGTTCGGCTTGCGTACTGCCGAGAGCGGCGCGAACACGTTGGCGGCCACCCAGTCGCCGTGCTGGCGCGAGTAGCTGATGAAGACGTCGTACTTGCCCGTGCCTTCCGCGGCTCCGGCAGCGAGGAACTTTGCTGCATGGCGCCACCCCAGCAAGCCGGCGAGGAGGACGGCAGCCAGCGGCAGCCCGACCGGCATCACGTAGCCCATCGCGCGGCATGCCGCGCCAGTCAGCACCAGCAAGGCAAGACCCACGAGGCTGCCCCCGACGGCGAGCAGAGCGGGGCGCGACTGGAGTCCGGGCACGAACTTGAAGAGCAGACCGATCGCGCCGGCGGTGAGGAGCCCCATCGCCAGGATCAGCCCGGCCACCACGCCGGCATGGTCGAGAGGAACCCGCGCGTTGCGATGGCCCCGCCGGGCGTCGTCCAGCGCCCAGGCAACGAGCTTCGGCCCGGCCTGCGGGGCGCCGGCGTGGACGTCGTCCGCCATGTTGCCGACGACCACCACCGCACCGCGAAGGGCGGGGGCTGCCGATGCCGTGGCACCCGGTCGGCGGAACTGCCCTCCGCTCGGGGCCTCGCCCTCGTGGAAGAACGTGACCGTGCGCTCATCCACCGAACGCTCACTGCCTACCGGTACCACGAGGGAGGTCGCGGAGAATTCATCCGGCCACTGGAGGTCTCGGGCCACCGTACTAGCGAGCGCCCGCACGTAGCGGGTGCCGGAGGCCGTCTGGAAGGGAATCTCGCGCTCGTAGCTAAGGATGCCCCGATGCAGTTGCATCAGGGTGTGGCCGTAGCCGCTCAAGGCGTTCTCGTACAGGGGCTGTGCGTGCTCGCGCATGAGGGCATCGAAGTCGCCGCGGCCCTCCGCCTCGGGGTTGAAAGAGGCGTACGTCGGCACCCGCGCCTGCTCCAGACGGCGGATGGCCTCGGTCAGAGGTTCGAGCCCCCGGTCATCCTTAGAGAACCAGATGTCGAGCACGACGGCGCGCGGCAGGTTGGCCGTGTCGGCCGCCAGCGCGGTGAGCAGATCCGCGAGCCGGGCCCGGAACAGCGTCGGGTCGCCGCGATCGCGCATGCCGGGCGGGTAGGGCAGGTCGACGAGGCGGATCTCGTCGGTGAGTTCGATGTCATCCGGACGGTCGGCAAACTGGGCCCGGAAGGCGGCGTAGTCGAGCGGCCGGTGCAGCCCGGCTGCGGCAATGAGCGCAAGGGCCGCGCAGAACACGAGGAGGGGAAGACCCAGGCGCCGCAGTTTTGCCATCGGTTGCGGATTCGATCCGCAGGCACTGGCAAACAGCGCGCGGAATCGGAGAGTTCATCGGATTCCGGTGAGTATTTGCGCTTCCCATGACGGCGTCAATCGGTCGACGGGGCGGCCTGAGTCGAACGGATCAGGCGGGACGACCGCGCGAGGTCCTAGGGCTGACCAACTCGTCGCGTGCAATCCCAGGGATTCCGGCGACTCGCGACCCTGGGTGCCGGACCGGTTGACCGCTTACTGCTTGATCGTGATCTCGTCGTGGATGCTGTGGACTCCCTCCGACGCACGGGCGATGCCGATTGCGTCAGCGCGCTGGACCTGAGTGTCTACAGTGCCGGTCATCCGGACATCGCCCTTGAGCGTCACGACGCCGATCTCAAACCCCTTGAGAGAATCGTTCAGGCGCAGCGCAGTTTTCACATGCTCTGTGACATCGGTGTCCGACACATTGGCGACCGCCGTCGTGTCGGCGGGAGTCATCACGGTGGTCTCGGGCGTCTTGCTGCAACCGCCGGTTGTCATCAAGACCGCCATGCCGGCCAGAAAGAGGAATGCGAATCGCGGGTTCATGTCGGGGTGGGTCTCTATGGTGTCGGTCGTCGGGAAACGACTCTCAGCGTAGTGTCGTCGCATAGCGAGTCCGCGTCGGTGCGATGGCGAACCCGAAGGCAGGTCGATGTGTACCGCGCCGTCTCGATCGGTCTGCTCGAACAACCGCTGGAAATCGTCCGCGGCAAAGCGATCGGCGCCGTCGATGGCCCGGGCTTCGTCCATCGTGAGGCGCACGTCGACCCAATCGAGGAAGGCGATCTGCTGGCTCGCTCGGAGTCGGACGAGCGAGGGAGGTGGAGAAGTACGGCTCGCAACGAGAACGTTGACGCCCGGCGGCACCTCTTCGACGCCGGCCGCCAGCCCGGCACGCAGGGGGGAGTCTCGGCGACATCCTGGAAATGGCCTACGGCACTGGCCGGGCGCGCCGGGCGCCGCACTTCCACCTCAGGGTTTGACGCCCCACACCTGCCAGATGCGCGGCAGGAGCAGCAGAATGGCCGGGTCCAGGTTGATCTCACGCATGGCGGCCGCGCGCTCTGCGATCTCCTGCTCGGTGACAAGACCTGCTTCCACGGCGTGCGCGCCGGTTTCGAGCGTGGAGTACTCCCAGAAGCGCTTTTCCTCGCCTTCGAAGTACGCGGGCTGCCACAGTGCTGCGCGAACGTCGGCGAAGCCCCGGTTGACGAGGTATTCCGGGAGCCGCCTGCCGATGTCGACGTCGGTTCCCCGCCGACTCCCGCCTTGTCTCGCGACTTCCCCCATCCGGGCGTAGATCTCGGTTTCCGGAATGGAGGTGAGGGTGGAGGCTTCCATGTCTTCGCAAACGAGAACGCCGCCGGGGCGAAGGAGCGCCCGCATCTCGGCGATGGCGTCCAGCGGGCGCTGCAGATGGCACAGCAGAAAGCGGCAGCACACAAGATCGTAGGCGCCTCTCGGCAAGGTGGTGTCGTACGCGGAGGCACGAACGAAGTCGACCCGGCCAGTCGTGCCCGACGTCGTCTGTCGCGCAACTTCCAACTGGTCGTCGCTGCCGTCTACGGCGCTCACATTGCCGCTCGGTCCGACGCAGTCGGCCAGGAATCGTGTGACGTGGCCGACACCGCAGCCGATGTCGGCCACTCTCATGCCGGACCGAATGCCGGCGCGCCGAAGGACGTGTTCCGTCCCGGGACCGAATATCGTGTGCAGCAGACCGAGGCGAGGTGCCGCCGCGGCTCCGGTGTGGAGGTAGTAGCGCTCGGGAAGAGGCGAGTGGGTCGGCTGGATGGCGGGTATCGTCGACATGTTCAGGCTCCGGTAGGGGGTGTCTGGCAGGACAAAGCTACACAGCAAGAGCGTACAAACGACTTACAACTTGGATGTACGGCCGCTTTCTGGCTCTGAAACGGACTGCCGTCCGGCGCCCAGGGCCTCGCGGTGCAGGCGTTGAGTCTCGGCCGCTGGCTGGATGCCCAGCGAGTCCCGCAGCGCGGTGCGGCATCGCTCGAATGCCTGCACGGCCTGCGTCGTGTCGCCATTTTTCGTGTGGTGGCGCATCAGGTCGCGGCAGAGACTGTCCGACGCAGGGTCGAGGTCGAAAGCTCGCTCCAGCAGGTCGACGCTGTCGCGCGCGCGATTGCTCTGTGCGAGCCGGGATGCCTGTTCCCGCACCAGGTCCGTCCAGAGCCGGTGCAGGCGCTGGCGCATGGGCCTGACGCCAGGAAGCTCGTCATCGTCGGGCAGCAATGGCCTGCGGTAGAGCGACAGGGTCTGATGCGCTACCTCCTCGAAGCCGGCCGCGTCCGCGGGCATCGAACAAGCCTCGCGCGCCTTCGATTCGAAGGCCCACGCATCCACCCAGCAGACGCTGCGGTCGAGGTACACCACGCCATCCAGCACCCGAACGGTGTCGTCCCGACCAAGCAGCTTGCGCAGTCGATAGAGCGACACCTGCGCCGAGTTGAGGGCGGCATCTCCCTCGGAGTCTGGCCACAGCTCGTCGGCGAGCGATTGCAGGTTCAAGCCGTCCGGTCCGCGGACCGCAATCGCGCGGAGCAGTTCGTTGAGCTTGTGCTGAGCCTTGCCGGCTTTCCTGGGTAACGCGCCTTCCACGCAGAAGCGGCCCAGCAGACGGATTCGTAACGGCCAGGGCCAGTGCTCCAGATCGGGATCGGGTGCGGGGATGTCCTGATTGCGGATGAGCGCGGAGACGAATTCCGTGTGGATGTCGTGCCGCAGGGCGAGGGCGTAGAGCTCAGGAATTCGCTCGAACGGCAATCCCAGCCATACCGAAACCGAGTGAGGTTCAGGCGCGAGGTGAGGGTGGCGCAACTCGGCTGCCGCCTCCGCGTCCCTGCCCATTAGCATGAAGACGAATGCTCGGCCGACCAGGGCGCGCCCGAGGACAAAGGGGGCGGCGGTTGCGATGTCACGTTGGGACGAAACCCTTTCGAGGAGTCCGAGCGCCCGGTCGACGTCACCCAGGATCGCCCACAGCCCCCCGCGTGTCGGCGCCAGCAGCCATCCGACGATCGGGGCATTCGCTTCGGGATCGCATTCGAGTGCTTCCAGGTACCGGCGTGCCGCATCGCGGTTGCCGACGCCGAGCTCGGCGAGCGCCGCGGTTCCCAACGCGATGAGGCGCTGCGTGGCGCGCTGGCGCGACAAGTTGGGAATCACGTGCTGCACCATGCGTTCGCGACCCTCGCGATAGCGTCGCATGTACAGGAACGCCTGGGCGGCGAGGCGGTGAAAGTCGTAGGACAGCGGGCTCAGCCCGGAGTCGTCCGTGATTTCCAGGGCCTGCGCGATGATGGCGAGTCCAGCGTGGTAGTCACCGACCGTAACGAGATGGTTCGCCTTGTAGAACAGGTAGCTCAGCCAGCTGGTCTCGCTGATCTCCGAGCTGGTGAGCAAGGGATCTGTCGCGGTGATGAGCGCCGCGTTGCCCGAAACGTCCATTCGCCACCAGCCATGCATCAGCAGAAAGCCGCGTCCCAACACCCTGGCGTCGGGCAATACGTCTTCCGACTCGAGGCACTCGCGAAGGCGCTCTGCGGTCTGTGAAACCGACGGGTCCAGCGGATCACGATAGAGCAGGGACCGGCTCAGATTGAGGAGCGGCCTGGCGCGAAGGTCCGCAGGGAGGTTTTGGGCAGCGCCGCTCAGCAGAGCCTGGAGGCGCTGGATCCAGGGATCGAGCGGAGCCATTCCTTTCGGATCGGTGTAATAGCTCTCTGCGATGGCAGAGACGGTGCGCAACTGGCCCGCGACGTCGCCCGTTCGTTCGAACCCCTCGCAGGCTCGTGACAGAAGGTGTCGCGCCGTCGTCGTGGTGTCGGCACCCGACTTGAAGTGCGCCAGCCCGAGCGCGTACAACAATGCCGGGTCACGGTTCACGATGTCCATCGGAAGCAGTTCGACCCAGCGCTTCAAGGTTTCGCGACGGCCCTGGCGGACCATGGCTTCCGTTTCCAGAACGACCAGCCGAGCAGCGGCATCCCATGCGCTTCCCTCGACGAATAGCTGGAGGGCGTCCTCGATCTGCCCGGTCGCCTGCAGCAAGGCGGCCACGCTGTGCGCGAGCCGCTGATGTTCCGACACACCCAGATGCTCGCGTGCGCGCTCGCGCAGGAACGTGCGGAACAGCGCGTGGAACTGGAAGCTCACCTCGTTACCGTAGCGCCGGTCGGTGAACAGGTTGCGTCGGGCCAGCGTATCGAGGAGGGTGCCGACTGCCGGATTGCCAGTCACGATCTCGGCGGTGGCCGCCGTCATGCGCGGTAGATAGGCGAGCCTGACCAGCATGTCGCGGGTGTCCTTCGGCGCGGCCTCGAAGACCTGCCCTGCGAAGTAGTCGAAGATCGTCTCGAGGTTTTCCAGAACACTGCCAGGCCGCAGGGCACCCGTCTGACGCAACCGCTCGAGCATTAGGACGACGCCGGCCGCCCAGCCTCCGGACTGCTCCTGGATTCGGGCAATTGTTTCCGGGTCTGGCGAAGCCTCGGCTGCGACTGCTGCGGTCTCTTCTTCGGTGAGCTTCAACTGTTCCCACGTAATGAGACTCACCTGTTGGTTGGCGCGGGCCCGGGCGAAAGCGGCTGGAGGTTCATAGCGACTCACGCCGAACAGGCACTGGCCGGCTGGCATCTCCTCCAGCGCGATGCGCACACACACATGAAAGGCCTCGGCGTCGCCCGCTTCCTGATAGTTGTCGAGCACGAGTACCGAGGCGATCCCCATGTGCGCGAAGAGAGCGCGGAAGAATCGGCGGGCGAATCCGGCCAGGTCCTGTGCGTAGTCTTCCGTGAAGAGCGGGAGCGGCTTCGCCTGCTTGCCGCCTGCCTCCGAAGCCGCGATGCCCAGGTAGTAGAAGAAGGTTGCCGGGTCGGCGTCGCCCGGGTCGCACTGATACCAGAGGCAATCCAGGGTGCGAGCCTCCAGGTAGCTCGATACGAGGGAGGTCTTGCCCGCGCCGGGCGGTCCGGACACCCAGACCAGCGGCCGTTCGCGCGCCGAGTCCAGCGTCTGGAACAGTCGCTCGCGCGCCAGCAGCCCGTCGGTGCGGGGGCGGGTGAGTTTTGCGAGGCGAGACGAGGGCATGACCGGCGCAGACACCTATTCCGGAATGCCGACCCGGGCCACGATATCCGTCCAGCGCTTTTTCTGCAGGGCCTGGAAGGCAGCGAGATCCTCCGGCGAGCCGCCCCCGACCCGGGATCCGGCGTCCTCGAAGTTCTTGCGGATCGCGGGATCGCCCAATGCCCGCGCAAAGATGCGATTGAGTGCGGCTACCGCCGCCGGCGGCGTCCCTTTCGGGACATAGAACCCGCCCCACGTTTCGATCTGGACGTCCGGGAGACCCGCCTCCCTGGCTGTGGGTACGTCAGGGAGCAGCGGAACGCGGTGGTCACTGGTCACCATGAGCGCCTTGAGCTTCCCCGCGCGGATATGCTCCAGGCTGGTCGGAACGAAGTCGAACACGAAGTCGATCCGCCCGGGAATCACGTCCACGAGCGCGTGGGTGGAACTCTTGTAGGCCACCCGCTCTACAGCGATACCGCTGGCCTTCCCGAGAAGGATCGCGCCGAAGTCGGAGGTACTCCCCGGTCCGGACGTGCCATAGAGGAGGGGCGTGCCGCGTTTGCGGGCGACCGCGACGAGTTCCGCCACAGACGACGCCCCGAGGGAGGGGCTCGCCACCAGCAGCATGAGTCCCCGGGTGTAGAGGATGATCGGCACCAGATCGCGTTCCGGATCGTAGGGCAGATCGCGCCGCATGGCTGGCACGATCGACATTTGCGTGATGTCCCCGGTGATCACCGTGTAGCCGTCCGGTCGGGCACGCACGCCCACGCCGACTCCGACGGTACCGATAGCTCCCGGCCGGTTGTCGACGATGACGCGATGGCCGGTATCGCGACTGGCGGCTTCTGCGATCAGGCGGACTCGCACGTCGACGATGCTGCCTGGCGGCCAGGGCACGATGATCGTGACGGGTCGACTTGGGAAGTTATCTGAATCGGCGGTGGCCATGCTCGAGGCCAGCCACCCCAGGACACCGACGACGGTGCCGGTAACCCATCGGCGAAAAACGCTCTCCCGCATGGCTTTCTCCCTGAACGGACGCCTTGGCGACAATCGCCGCGGCATGGGAAACAGCATAGCTGGGGGTGGGGTACAAACCACTTACAGATCGGCCTGAGGCGCGGAACAACCACCGCCCCCGGACTCCGCTGCGCTCCTTCCGGGCTACAAGTTCCGAACCGCGTGGCCCGGACGAGGCGCAGATGCGCCGACTCCGGGGGTAAGTCACCGCGTACCGCGACCACCGCCCCCGGACTCCGCTGCGCTTCTTCCGGGCTACAAGTTCCGAACTGCGTAGCCCGGACGAGGCGCGCACGCGCCGACTCCGGGGATCGATCATCGTCGATTGCGAGTACTGCCCTCCAACGACATCGCATGTAGCAACCCGGGGCGGGGCGCCCAAGCGCAAAGGTGGCGGCGCGCAGGCGACTGGAGACTCAACGAAGGTCACCAAAACTGGGTGGGTGACTGTGGCGTCACTGTCTTTAGCGAGAGGACGAGGGAGGGCGACGGTTTGGGAGCGGTGATGTGCCATGCATGCGGAGAGCGCTGAACATGCTGGCGAGACACACACGGGAGGAACTGAGGCGGCCCGGGGTGCCCCCCAAAATTCTCGAAGATGGTCAATAAGTCGAGCGCGGCCCGCGATAGACAGAGCGCAACGTCTCGCCGGACCTCACTCGAGACCTGAACCATAGCAGTCGCGCCCTTTTTGCGATGAGCGAGAGGGCCGCGCGACGAGGCAGCATCCACTTACGCGTGCTGAAGGAACACCGAGGTGTGCCAGTTTCCTTCGTTCGGGTTCGTGAACAATCCGTAGAATGAAGACTGACCGTCGGTCAGGAGATCGAGATGGCATCGCGAAGATCGTCAATCGCCAAGGTGACGCCCCCGCAGGTGCATGATGCGGTGTCGCGTCGGCGGCTTTTTCGGCTTCTGGACGATACGCCCGAGGATAAGCTGATCTGGATCGTCGGCCCTCCCGGAGCGGGAAAGACGACACTGGTGGCGACGTGGCTGAAGGATCGGAATGCGCCCAGCGCCTGGTACCAGGTGGATCCGACCGACCAAGACTTGGCGGGGTTCTACTTCTACTTCCGCGCAGCCGTGGACGGCATCGCGACCTCCCGAAAGGTTTCCCTCCCGCTGTTTACACCGGAGTACGGGCACGACGCTGCGGGTTTCGCTCGACGCTTCTTTCGGACCGTGGCGGCGAGAGCCCGCTTGGGAACAGTTCTCGTACTGGACAATCTTCATGAGATCGATGCACACGCGGCGTTGCATCAAACAGTCGTGGCCGCGCACGACGAACTTCGAAACCGTCTACGCATCGTTGTGATCAGCCGTGCGCCACCGCCACCGGCCTACAGCCGCCTCGTGATGCACGGAAGTATTCGGATGTTGTCCTGGCCCGATTTGCAGTTGACCGCGGAAGACGCCGCTGCCTTGGCAGAGCGCAAGGCTTCAATCAGTCCGGAGACCGTAACCCGCATGCTGCGCGCAGCGGGCGGCTGGGCTGCGGGATTCGTACTGGCACTCGAGAGGCTTGGGGACGTTCCGGACGCTCCGGGTCTGGGGCATGCCACGGACGAGATTGTTTTCGACTACTTCGCGACCCAGATCTTCGACCGCCTCGAGCCGGAACTGCAAGAGTTCCTCATGATGGTGTCACTGCTGCCGCAGATGACAGCCGGCGCTTGCGAATCGCTCACAGGTTGCGCCCGCGCTGGCGAATTTCTCGACACGATGTTCCGGCGACAACTCTTCACCGATCGCCGGTCTGGGACTTCTCCGCAATTCGCCTTCCATGCGCTTTTCCGGCAGTTCCTGCTGAATTGCCTGCATCGGCGGTTTGATGTGGAAGCCGTGAACCTGTTGCAGGTTCGCGCAGCCGAGCTTCTCGAACTAGCCAATGAGGTGGAGCCGGCCTTCAAGCTACGGTGCGCGGCCGCCGACTGGTGTGGCGCCGCCGCGATGCTCGTTCGGAATGCGCCCGCGCTCCTGGCGCAAGGACGTCATCGGACCTTCGAGGAGTGGGCGTCGGCGCTGCCGGTCAAGATCCGGGACGAATCCGCCGATCTCAAGTACTGGACGGGCATCGCCAATCTGCCCCTGAAGCCGACCGAAGCTCGTCAGATCCTGGAATGCGCGCATGGGAGTTACCTCGCGTCGGGCGATCGCTCGAGCGCTCTGCTGGCAGCTTCCGCGGTCGCGCAGGGGATGTATCTCGAAGCGGCTGAGTTCAAGGATCTGCGGTACTGGTTGTATGAGATGAAGTCAGCCCTCGACGCCGGGGTGGTGCTTCGTTCCGCTGAGGCAGAACTGCAGGTGTACTCGGGGCTTCTCATTGCGGTCATCTTCGGCGAACCCGGGGACCCGATTGCGGAGCGATGCGCGCGCCGCATCGTCCAGCTCATTGACGCGAACGGTGACCCGAATCAGAAGATTCTGGCCGCTGCTATCACCATGCTCTTCTGCCTCTATACCGGTGAGTTTCGGCTGGCGCGGTCATTGGAAAAGCAGGTCGAACCATACCTTGCGGCCGCAGAACTCACTGCGCTCAACGCAGCGCTCTGGTATTGCTATCTCGCGTACCTGAGTGTCGCCGAACACACCATAGAGCGCGGTTTTGTGGCGGTCGCCCGAGCAGAGGAGATCGCGGAGCGCGAAGGTTTCGGATACGTACTGACGACTGCCTATTCAGGGCGTTCCGCCCTGATGCGCGTTGGCGATGTGGATCGCTGGCTCGCGCTTGCTGCACCGTCCAAGGAGACGTCCCGCCCGTACGATACGGCCCACTACTTGGGAAACTCGCTGTATCGCGCCGCAGACCGCGGTGACTGGAGGCGTGCCGTCGAGTTCATCGAACCCACGATGCGCTATCTGGACCACACAGGCACGGCGTACCAACGGCTCATCTGGGAAGTGCCTAGTGCCTGGGCACTGGCTGAACTCGGTGAGGGCGAGGAAGCCCGGCGGCACATCGCGGTTTCTGAAGCCCTTCTCGCGACGACGAACGCGGCTTGCTATCGCGCCCGCGTTTCACTCGGACGAGCCAATGTCGAGCGCTGCGCAGGCCGCGAGCACGACTATCTCATTGCGCTCCGCGACGGGTTCGGCGCGGCCGCCCGCGACTACGCCGCAGGCCGCTATGCTTTTTGGGTACCGACGGCAGGGGCACCCCGGGTGTGCGCCGACGCCCTGGCCCACGACATCGAACCCGAGTTCGTGCGCGCGTATATCAGGGAGTATCCGATCTCCCCGCCCGAGGACGCGCCCGAAGCCTGGCCATGGCGCGTGAGGGTCTACACCCTAGGTGTGATCCGTCAAGACGTTGTATCTCGTCTTGGAGGTATGTGAGATAGGGTTGGGTAGTCGTGACATAGGGGTGGCTCCGTTGATCCCG
>LNFM01000914.1_pt1 | contig 86759 bp, 84 predicted proteins | sample 596031 | NCBI WGS metagenome assembly LNFM01 (sample SAMN04254537, study PRJNA301005) | activated carbon metagenome | isolation source: dual media filters at the Ann Arbor, Michigan drinking water treatment plant | place: USA: Ann Arbor | reverse complement strand
ATCGCTCCTTTTGATGTAGATCAAGTGGTGCGGATTCTGGCGACGCGAGTGCGTCACTTCCCTGTCGGCCAGATTACAAAAATGTCAGCTTCCGTCGCACCCGCTCCGGGGAAGGCAAACTTGCGGCCAGGAGCATGTGAATGTGAAAATTCTGATCGTGGAAGACGAACCCAAAGCGGGTGACTACCTCAGGCAAGGCCTGCGCGAGGCGGGCTTTGCCGTGGACCTCGTCACCAACGGCGTGGACGGACTGCACCACGGCCTGGAAGGGGATCACGATCTGGTGATCCTGGACGTCATGCTGCCGGGTATGGACGGGTGGCAGGTGCTCAAGAACCTGCGCAGCCAGGGGCGACAGATGCCCGTGCTGTTCCTCACAGCGCGCGATCAGGTCGAAGACCGCGTCAAGGGACTTGAGCTGGGGGCCGACGACTACCTGGTCAAGCCGTTTTCGTTTGCCGAGTTGCTGGCCAGGGTCCGGACGATCCTGCGACGCGGCCGCTCAGGTCTGGAAGCCACCTCGATGAAAGTGGCCGATCTGGAGCTCGACCTGCTGCGCCGACGGGTGACCCGGGCCGGCAAGCGCATCGATCTGACGGCCAAGGAATTCGGCCTGCTGGAATTGCTGATGCGCCGCCACGGCGAGGTACTGCCGCGCTCCCTGATTGCCTCCCAGGTGTGGGATGTGAATTTCGACAGCGACACCAATGTGATCGAGGTGGCCATGCGGCGTTTGCGGGCCAAGGTGGACGATGGATTCGAACCGCGCCTGATCCAGACCGTGCGCGGCATGGGCTACGTGCTCGAAGCACCCGAGGACGCCCACTGATGCTCGGCCGGCTGTCGCTGACGGCGCGCCTGACCGCGCTGTACACCCTGGTCTCGGCCTGCGTGCTCGTCGGACTGGGCCTGCTAGTCTCGATCGCGGTGGGTCGGCACTTTGTCGAACTCGACCGGGATTTCCTGAAGGACAAGATCGAACTGGTGCAGACCATTGTCAGCGAGACTGCGTCATCGGAGATGCTGGCACCCCGGCTGGATGAGTTGCTGACCAGTCACCACGGCTTGTTCATCGAGCTGCACAACAGCGCCGGCCAGGTCTATGGCGAAGCGGGTTCGGTGTTCTCCCGCCTGCCACCGTCCATCGGTACAGATGAACAGGCCTTTGACTGGACGGCCGGCGATCACACGCTGCGCGGTCTGAGGGCGGCCATCCGTCCGCCCTCCACGTGGACGGGCCAGGCCGCGGACGGCCAACCGCTTGAACTCCTGATCGCGCTGGACACGGCGCACCACACCCATTTCATGCAGTCGCTCAGGCAGACGCTGGCGCTCTACCTGATCGGCGCCATCCTGGCCAGCGGCTTGCTGGGCTGGTGGGCCGCCCGCCGGGGCCTGGCGCCGCTTCGAACCATGAAAGAGCGCGCCATGACGGTCACGGCCCACAAGCTGGACCAGCGCATGCCCGTGGACGCGGTGCCGACGGAGTTCGCCGACCTGGCACAGAGCCTGAACACCATGCTCGAACGCCTGCAATCCGACTTTGCGCGGCTGCAGGAATTCTCCAGCGACCTGGCGCACGAACTGCGTACCCCCATCAACAACCTGCTGACCCAGACACAGGTGTCACTGGCCCAGAAACGGGATGCGAGCGCCTACCAGGACATCCTCGCCTCCAACGCCGAAGAATTTCAGCGACTGGCCCGCATGGTGTCTGACATGCTGTTTCTGGCCAAGACGGAGCACGGAATCGAACTGCCCAACCCGGAGGCGATTGAGTTGGAGCAGGAAACGCGGGCGCTGTTCGACTTCTATGACGCGGTGGCCGACGAGAAACGCATTCGTCTTTCGCTTGCTGGGCAGGCGGTGATCATGGGTGACCGCCTGATGGTTCGGCGCGCCATTGGCAACCTGCTGTCCAACGCCTTGCGGCACTCACCGGATGATGCCGACGTGACGGTGACGATCGAAAAGCAAGGCACCATCACCACCCTGCGTCTCACCAACACGGGGCCCACCATTTCCCCTGAGGTTCTGCCTCGGCTGTTCGACCGCTTCTTCCGGGTGGACAAGTCGCGCAGCCACCCGGACTCCGATGGCGCTGGCCTGGGCCTGTCGATCACCCAGGCGATCATGGCCGCCCATGGCGGCTCCGTGACAGCCAGTTCCAGCAACGGCATCACCACCTTCTGCCTCGTCTTTCCCAGCTCAGTTGCAGATTGACTGGTGCTTGGGATGACCGGTTACGTCGATCGCGACCTTTCAGTTGGCAAGTTCGGGTGACCGCACCCAGCCTCGAAAGGACCGACATAGTTCTTTGTCAGGGAGGATCCCTGCACTACACACCTCCTATGCCCTTGCAACCGGGACATCCGTCAGTGACGTTGTGTACTGCGGTGTTCTACGTTCTTGCTTCATGGTCCAAACACGGTTGCTTCCCGGCTTGCCAGCGCAGCCGGCGTGAACAGTTCCTTTACCGAAGCGGTTGTTAATCAAGTCCATGATCTCCATGAGCCGGGAACGATCGCGCGTGGCCGGCGGCTCGTTCGGGTCGCCCAGATCCAGCTCCCTTTGCTGCACACTGGCCGGTTGCAGGTCAACCAGGATCACCCCTGCCTTGATGAACTGGTAGCCGGCCACGTACATGAACCGCATGCCATCTGCGGCGGCCTTGGCCAGTGCCAAGGTATCGTCGGTGGGTCTGCGCAGCGGCACCACCACACTTCGCGAGCACTGAGGCCCAGGCCGATAGGGAGAGGTGTGCATGAACACCAGCAGCTCGGTAGCCAGGCAGTTCTGCTTGCGCAGCTTCTCAGCTGCCCGAGCCGCGAACTCGCTCACCGCTTCGATCAGTGGTCCGAGCTGGTGAACCGGCTTGCCGAACGAGCGTGTGCAGGCGATCTGCTGCTTTGGGCCCGGGGCATCGTCTAGATCGATACACAGCTGCCCTTGCAGCTCCCGCACCGTCTTCTCCAGGGTCACGCTCCAACCCCTTCGCGCAGTGGCCGGGTCCATCCGGGTCAGGTCCAGCACCGTGCGGATGCCGCCTTCCCTGAGTTGCTCGGAGATGCGCGGCCCCACACCCCAGACATCCCCCACGTCGGTCGCCTGCAGCACATCGTCTAGGTCCTGGGCCGGCAGCGCAGCGAGATTGAACACCTGGGCCAGCTCCCTGGGGTAGCTGTCCGGCTTGCGCTCGGCGGTCTTTGCGATGTGGTTCGCCAACTTGGCCAGCGTCTTGGTAGGCGCCATGCCGATACAGGTAGGAATGCCCGTCCACTGCAGGATGCGTTCGCGCACCTTGCGGCCTCGCGCCACCAGGTCACCGCGCACACCGTGCAGGCCGATGAAGCTCTCGTCGATCGAGTAGATCTCCTGGGTCGGACCCAGGCCCGCCGCCAGGGTCATCATGCGATCGCTCATGTCTCCGTACAGCACAAAGTTGGCAGACAGCCCCACCAGACCGGCCGACTCTTCGAGGTGACGGATCTTGAACCAGGGCGCGGCCATCTTGATGCCCAGGTCCTTGGCCTCGTTGCTGCGAGAGATGGCGCAACCGTCGTTGTTCGACAGCACCACGACCGGACGACCATTCAGGCTGGGTCGGAACACCCGTTCGCAGGAGACATAGAAATTGTTGCCGTCGACCAGCGCGTACATGGCGTCGTCTCTCGCATCGTTGACCGCTCAGGTCACGAACCGCTTGATGCCGCTCGTGACCACACCCCAGATCTCGATGGTCTGGCCGTCCTTGGGGATGATGTCCGGGAACGTGGGATTCGCCGCCTTCAGGCGCATGCGGCCCGAGCGCTGGAACAGCTCCTTGACCGTGAACTCCCCGTCGACCGCGGCCACGACGATATGGCCATGCCGCGGGCGAACCGCGCGGTCCACCACGAGCAGGTCACCGTCATCGATGCCTTTATCCCGCATTGAGATACCACGTGCACGCCAGAAGTAGGTCGACTGAGGGTGCTGGATCAGGATCTGGGTCAGGTCCAGCCGGTTGACTTCGAAGTCCTCGGCTGGAGAAGGAAACCCCGCGTGGATGAACCCGGCGGCGATGGGCAGCATCAACGACACGGCCGTCAGCGGCACGGGTTCGGACATGCTGCAAATACTGTTCATGTATACAGTATAAGCCTGCGATTGGATAAGGCAACATCCGCCCATGTGCTCCAACTACGACGCTTGCACCGACACCGTGCGCCTGCGCCTGCACTTCGGGGTGACGCTGCCGCCAGGGACCAACCTGCGCACAGACGTCTGGCCGACCTACCAGGCGCCTTTTGTGCGGCGCCATCCGAACGCCGATGTGGGCGACGACGCCGTGCCGCCGCGCGAGGCTCTGCAGGGGCTCTTTGGCCTGGTGCCGCACTGGGCCGGGGAGGTGGCCTTCGGGCGGCGCACCTACAACGCCAGGTCGGAGACTGTGGCCGAGAAGCCGAGTTTCAGGGATGCGTGGCGCAAGGGCCAGCACTGCATCGTGCCGGTGGAGTCGGTGGTCGAGCCGGACTGGCGAAGTGGGAAGGTCATCCCGACCAAGATCAAGCGCAAGGACGGGTTGCCCATGGGCGTTGCTGGTCTGTGGGCCTTCAAACGGCTTGACTCAGGAGAGGATGTCCTGAGCTTTACCATGCTCACGGTGAACGCTGACGATCACGAGTTGCTCAAGCACTTTCACAAGCCCGGCGACGAAAAGCGCATGGTGGTCATCCTGCACGAGCACCAGTACGACGAGTGGTTGAGCGCGCCTCCGGCCAAGTCCATGGAGTTCATGCGACAGTTTCCTGCGCGCATGCTGATCTCGGTGCCAGATCCGGAGCGGGGGAGGCGCAAAGCGCGATGACTCAGGGCACGATGCGCTACAGGAGTCCGTAGAGGCGTGCGATACGTACAGCAGAGCGCCGATCAGGTGCCCCCAACTTCGCATTGAGCCGTTGAAACCGGCAGTCGATGGTTTTGGCCTCCAGATTCATGGCCGAGCCGATGACCTTGCTGCTGTGACCAGCGGCCTCATGACGGAGGAGGTCCAGATCAGCTTCCGTGAGGCGGACACCTTGGAGCAGCTCCTCGCGCATGGAGCGCGCGATCCAGTGATGCAGCTCCATCGAGAGAGCGCGCGCAAGCACACGAATCTTGGGGTAGGTTTCGCCGTCAAACTGGCTGGGGTCTGCTGATCCCAGGCACAAGACGCCCACCCGAGAGAGGCCAACGGGGCTAGGAGCAGGTGCAATCAGAGCAGCGGTGAAGCCATGCTGCGCCGCTGCTTGGGTGAAATCAATTTCTTTGTTCGATGCGCAGGCCAGGTCGAAAGCGCGGATGGGCTCCGCGTTGCTCGACGCATACCGCAACCAGGGGTCGCATTCGAACCATCGGTGAGAAGCGTATTCAGCCGCCCATGACGGGTCGCACGCCCACATAGACCGAAAGGAGGTTCGGGTTGCATCATCCCGGAGGCAACTCAAGAAGACGCCGGCATTTGCACCCAGACCCGCAACGACCTCGTGAAAGATCGATAGCACTTCGCCAGAAGAACTGACGTCAGCGATCAGAGGCAGCAGCTGCAAAACACGCATTTCGTCCATGCCGTCGCGCCCGTGCGAAGCGGGCTTGTTGGACTCAGCACCTGGCAGTAAAAGCCGCATGGCCTTCGCGCACCAGCTTGCTGAACAACAGGCCATCTTCAAACCGCAGAGGCTCAACCGCACACCAGAAGTCGAAGCTCGTCTCGTCCCGAAAAACCATCGTCTGTACCAGGCGCATGCTCGCACCTTGACGTAGGGTGCGCTCCATCAGAAGTCCGTAGCTGGTGGCGCGCAGCACAAGGGTCACTGAGCCATCGGCGGAAACTAGCAATGCCTCTTCCTTCGAGGCAAGTGCAGCATTGCGGTCACCAGCAAACGCGGCCGAGTCAGCGCGTTTGAATACAAGCGCCGAACGCTTTGGGCCCAAAGGTCGAGCGGGCCCATCAATGGGGTCTATGCGACGTTTGACCGAGGGTCGGGTCAACGCGGAAGGTGATGACGTCATCACCACGGGAGTCTGAAAGTTGCTCATCCCCACTCCTGCTGGTCTGTTTGACCGACAGGCCACGCAGTGCTGACACCGAGTGACCCATGCATCAAGTCTCAACTGACTGGATAGAGGGGAGGGTAGACAAACACGTTGCGCGATGTCAAAGGAAATCCGGTCAGGGCGACCAAATCTGCAGCTGGGTCAGTCGCGCTAAACGACGAATGCCCGGCGCACGCAGCTCGTCAAATCACCGCAGGTGCGCGACTTTGGCTCAAGGCCTCCAGCAAAGAAAACGCATCGTCGGCCCGGTCTACTGGAATGAACAGGTGATCGTGGTGGAAGGCTGCGACCGCGTTGCAGGGGATGCCCGCTTTGGCCAATGCCGAGGAGATCATGGCTAGGAAGCCAATGGCCTCCAACGACGAGTGCACGGTGAGCGTGATGAGTTTGGCTTCGAAGATGTAGGGCACATTGGCCCGTACGGCCTGGGGGCGTTCCACGATGGCCGTCAAACCTTCTGACTCCCTGAAGGTACAGATGGGCGAGAAGTCAGCAGGAAGTCGATGATCCTGGAAGGTGCAGTAGACGTAGGTCTCTGGCCGAAGCTCAGGGGCCATCATTTGTTGCAGCCGAACTTGGTCTTTTTCTCCGCTCATCCGATGTCCTCCTGCACAGGGCAATGGTGTTGGCTTTCGGCGCTGATTATGGGCGGCTGGCTTTCGTCCGGTGCGTGCAAAAGTGCGCAGGTATGTCGCTGAATGGGTCGGTTTAGCTGAATTGACGCGCAGCCAAAGTTCCTAAACCTCGACGTTCGAGCGGGATCTGCTGCTACCGTCTGGCGCAGCCCGGAACAGACTCCCGCCACCCTCTGCTTTGGCCGCCGGGCACAGCACGGCAAAGCACAGTGAGAAGGAGTGTCCACATGGCACCGACTTCCGAAGTCCTCGCGGACATGGCAGATCTTCGCAACCAACTGAGGCAGCAGGGTAGTCCGTACAGCGAGTTGTTCAAGCTGCGTCCTGGTCGTGTGCTGCTCGATATTGCATTCGATTGGGCGCTGATCCTGGGCGCCGTTGCTGCTGTCGTGTGGCTCGATGCAGTGCTTGCGCCGTTGTCCATTCTGGTGATCTCCAATCGGCAAAGGGCACTGGGCAACATCCTGCACGACGCGGGTCATCGGAACATCTGTCGAAACAGGCATCAGAACGATTTCATCGCCCGGGTGCTGGTGGCGCCACTGCTGTTTGCCAGCCTCTCCCGATACCGGGAAACACATTTCCAGCATCACCTGGAGTTGGGTCGCACGCAAGGTGACCCCGACCTGATACCGGGGCAGGATCACCTGCCATCTTTCTGGGCGATCAGCTACGCCAGGTGCTTGCTGTCGTGGCCCACCTGGTTAGGCTCTCTGGGAGGTCATCTGTTCGCACAAGAGGTCAGCTTGCGGAGCAAGGCATTCATCACGGGATGGTGGGCGAGCCTTGTCGGTGTGCTGGCCTTGTTGAGTGGTGGCGATTTTGCGTTGGCGTTTGTGGTGCTGTGGTTGCTCTCGCGAGCCACGCTTTTTCATTGCATCACCACCTTTCGCGAGATGTGCGATCATTTCGGACTGCTCCCGGGTGGGGTGTTCGGCTTCACCCGTGACATAGTCTGTCATGGACCCTGGCGCTGGATCATTCATCCGCGCAACAACGGCTACCACCTCACCCACCATCTGCTGCCAGCAGTTCCGTACTACCGACTTCCGGAGGCTCACACACTGCTGAGTCAGTTGCCCCTGTTCGAGGAACGATCACACATCTGCCGTGCTTACTTCAGCACTGCGAATGCGGTGACGACCGAGTGGCAGAGCAGGGCAGCGACGTGATGGACCGCGTCCTGAACAGCGTCCAGATCGCGGCATTGCTGGTGTCGGCCAGCTACGGCATCGGCTTCTTGTTCGGCTCTGGAGAACTGGCCCTGACACATGGGATGGCCGGAAGCATCTACGGCATTGCCACTGGGATGGGCATGCTGGCACTCGCACTGGTGGCCAAGCCGTTGTGGAAGTCTGGGTTGTCCGTGTGGGACTTGTTTGGGCGGGCGTACGGCATGCAACTGCGCGGTCTGGTTGCGGCGCTGTCTCTGGTGTGGATGGCGGGTGTGCTCGCCGCACAGATTCATGGCGGTGTGGCAGTCGCTCGCTTATTGGGAGTGCCCGATCCGTATGGACTGATTATCGTGCTGGGTCTGATCTATGCCGCAGCTCAAATGAGCCTGCGCATCGCGTCGGGTGTGTTCGCCGGATGCCTCCTGTTGAGCGGGGTGGTTCTCGTGTACAGCCTTGTCACTGCAGATGGGTTGGAAATCTACCTGGAGGCTGTGCCTAGATTCGTGCAGGATCTGGATACCTTCAGCCCGACCCAGCTGGGCTCCATGTCGCTCGCAGTAGGCCTCCTGGTCGTCACTGGTGCTGACTACCACCAGTTCGTGATGTCTGGTCGAACCGCTAAGAGCGCCATGGTCGGATGCGCCATCGCCGGAGTGGCACTGATCGTGATTGGGTTCTTGCCAGCGGCAGTTGTGGTGGCAACGCAGTCGGGCGGTGCGATGGCGAACATGCCAGATGGCAAACAGGTCATCCCATGGGTGTTGTCCCAAGCAGCGGGCAATCTTGCGTGGGGACTGGGGGCTGCCATGTTGGTAGCCCTGTCTCTTGCCGCGTTGGGTTCAGGGGCGGCGATTCTGCGGGCGATGGCCTCAGCCCTGGACACGACCCAATCTGGTTTAAGCCGGCCAAGGCTTGCCTCGGCCACAGCTCTATTCATAGGGGCAGCGCTTGCCTCGCGAGATCAGGGCATCGTCGAAACCATGGTATCTGTCAACATCATCTACTTGGCCAGCGTCGGCGTTTGCTTTGTTGCGCTGCTGGCGGATATCGGCCTGACCCCTCAACGCGCCAGGGCCACCATGGTCACGGGGCTTGTCGTGTCTGGATGCGTTTATGCGGCCAGTTGGTTTGGCCTGCTGGCACCGCAAGCTGACGCGCTCTCGTTGGTAGCCGGTCTGGCTGCTTCACTGGGTGTTGCAGTCGGCTTTGGCATTGTGGCCAGCCACCACCGGGTTGACGTGACGAAGTCTTGTCGCTGAGTCACCCGATTCGGCAACCACCACCACCGGCATATCGACTGCGCGTGAAACCAGTTCTCGGTGAGCCACTTTGACGATCAAAGCAGTGACGTCGTGGGCCAATGGCGGTTCGAGTTCCCAATGGTGCCAGTACAGACCGACCATGACGCTGTGGTTGGGGCACAGGTCCTGGAGCCGTCCACTGTCAACCAGAGGCTGGGCCTGGGTGCTTGGGATCAGACCATAACCTGCCCCCATCGCCACGCCCTCCAGCAAGGCCACTGGTGACGGCAGAAAGTGTTTTGCGTACCGGTCAATCGAAAACCCGAAGCGGCTTTTCAGGAAATCGTCATGCAGGGAGTCTTTTCTATTGAAGAGGACGGCGGGTGCGGCAAGTACCGCAGGCACGGTCAATCCGTCTGGAAAGGCGCTTGCCGCGAATTCAGGCGTTGCATAGCAGCGGTACTCCATTGCGCCGAGGCATTCGGCTGCGAATCCGTCTGCCGCTTTCGCACTTGTCGAGATGCACCCGATGACCTCGCCTCGCGACAGGAGCTGCGATGTGTGATCCTGGTCATCGGCAACCACTTCCAGCGCAACCAGTTGGCTCAGCAGAAGTTCTTTCAAGACCTCAGGAAACCAGGTGGCTAGCGAGTCGGCATTCACCGCAATGGAAATCGGAACAGGGGCGTGGAGTTTTGGCTGAGGCGCCAGCGCCTGCAAGGCAGACCCTTCCATGACCCTCAACGCCTTCACGTGCCGCAGCAGAACTTCACCTGCGGGTGTCGGCGATACAGGCCGGTCACGAAGCACAAGGACCGTGGACAACGATTCTTCCAACGCCTTGATTCGCTGTGAGACGGCGCCCCGAGTGATGCTCAGTGCAGTGGCCGCTTTTTCAAAGCTCTGCTGCTCAATCACCACGGCAAAAGTTTCCAACTGATCACGATCCAGCATGGGTATCTCCCGATGTCTGGCTGACGCGGTTGCCAACCTGCTTCATTTAGAGGGGTTGGCATGAAATGTGTCGATGGTTTTCAGGTGTCAATCGCTTCCGAGACGTTACGAGCGGTATCGATCCTTTGTCGCTCCAAGGCGCTGAGGCCGATTGCCGGTGAACAGAAATTACACATGGTTGCCGCGTGGACTGAACTGTTTGAAGGGATGTGGCACCCTTTTGAGGTCAGAAGACAGAGGTGATCTATGTGGCTGCTGGTTGTTCGTGAACCAAGGCAAGATGCCCCCCAATGGTCGGGCAGGAAGAGCCTTGCGGTCGTGGACGCGCTGGCTTGGCCCGTGGCTGCCGTCCTCTTGATGTCCCTTTCGCCCCTGCACCTAGGGGTCGTCGGTCCGGTGTTGATGGTGACTGTTCTTTTGCTGTCAGTTTCCCGGCTTCGTCGAGCCATCTGGTTGAACCACCGCTACCGCTTCACCACCTGGCGATGGGGTGGTTTGGTTCTCAGTCTGATGTTGATCGGGTCCGTCCTGAAGCTGGTCACCTGAAGGCTGCAGCAAGCGTGGGACGGTGATATCAAACCTCGCTGGATCGTGCAGCCACTCAACCGTGTTGCGCCATATCTTCCGGCGCCACGGTCTGGGCTGAGCCCAGGGGAATGCGTACCGCGTGCGAAAGACACTGGTGGCATCGTGTCCCAGCACGATCATGAGCATGTCTGAACGCTTCGCGTCTGAATCGTGGATGACCAGGTCGCCGGGCTTCCACTGAATGGTGTTCGGTTCGTGAATCAGGCCCATCGCACACTCCCCCTCGGTGTTGTACTCAGTGGGCTGCTACCGGACGGGCTTCACTCCACGCGTTGATATCGGTGCTGCGCCATGCCACAGCACGTGATGTCAGCCGTACTGGGTTCGGGAACTCGTGGTTTGCGATCAGACGATAGATCGTCGAACGTCCGAGGCCCGTGATCTTCATGACCGAGCGCATGCGCAAGAAGACCGGGGGAGACGGGTCTTGACGATCAGGCGACAAAGCGGTGTGGACGTGTAGCACAGCGCACCTCAGGTAGCGACAACGTCTCTAATATGGATCAAAGGTGGTTGACCGAAGCGGCTGGATTCACGTCAAAATCCTGCTGAGTCAAGCCTCGCGCAGCCAAGCGATCACAACGGCTTGGCTGCTGGATTTTTATCCCCCCTTCTTTTCTCCTTCCGCGTTCAATGCGAACTCTTTTCTTGACTGACAACAAAGCAAAGCACTGGTCATGGCGAATCGTGCTTGTGTGCGCCTTGTTGATCGCATTGACGGTCGGCTTGCACTATGCGATTGACGCCCTGATCGGACGGGGGGAATCTGCTTTGGTGCTTCTGTGCGTGGCGTTGTTTGGGGGAGTTGTTGCACTGGCCTATCGCAGGGTTCGGGTGCGGCGTCTGCAAAGTACAGCACGTGATCTGAAGGATTCGGCGCTCTGGTGACGCGGCAGTACCGCATCACATCGCGTCAAGGAATCTGGCACTCTCATTTACGGGGCTTTTCCCGAGCGCTGGCTGGCCGACGGTTTGTGATCAAGTCGTACAAGAGTTCCAAGCTCTCCCGCTTTTCCGCCAGGTAGTCGTAGCCGTCATAGTGGGTGGATTGCACGCCACTGATGCCGTGTGATTGAAGGCGACCTCGGTATTCCCTGGAAACCTTTGCTGCAGCCAGTGCAGTCTCCACACCGCTGCGAACGCGTTTCAACTGGAAGGAGGGGATCTTGCCGTCAACCACTTCCATCGCCCACCGACCAAGGTTCCCACTGTCCACTGGAGTACGTCCACCGTTGGTAGAGAGGCGGTATGGCTTGTTGCTGGCGCACGCATCCAGCTCGATGCCGGCCGCTTTCACTACTGGGAGGATGTGACGACGTGCTGGTTTTCCAGGCCGTCCCTTGCCATCAAAGATGGTGATGAATTCTTTGTCCACATGTTCGTCGAGGAGACGTGCAAGTTGGGCAATGCGCTGGCCGCCGAGCAGAAGATGCAACCGCAGTGCGACGCCCTTGATCCCGTTCACCTTCGATAGGATGGACCAGTAGAGCTGAAGCTCGGTGAGTGACAAAGGACGCTTGTCCGCTCGGTTGGCCGATTCATCCGGGCTGGTATCGGCCGCAGGGTTGTTTGTGATGGAGAACGCTTGGAAGGTGGCGGGAATGCTGGGCTTCGTTCGTGAAGCCTTCGCAACTTGGTAGGCCGAGCGCACATAGCTGCGAAGCTTGTTCGCAGTTCTGCCTTTGCCGTCTTCGAAGAGGCGACGCATCATCTGCGCAACTTCCTCACTGGTCACGTCAGCAGCTGGTTTGGCCGCAATGTCTGGAAACGCCTCGAAGGCATGCCGATTGAAGATGGATCGGACGTTTCCATGGGATTCTCGGCCGAGTGTTTTCAGGTGGTCGGTGTAGTCGAGTAGCAAAGCCTTTAGGCTGTGTTTTGCGCGAGCCTTCTCAGCGTCAAGTGCGGCTTGCTGTTGCTGCTCCATGACTCTCGCTACTTCGGTTGCTTCTCGAGCGGTCTTCCGTTTTTCTTCTTCCTGTTGGCTGCGCAGTCCTGGCAGCCCGCCGATGTCAATGTGTTGTTTGTGAAGCGTCGCCAGTCTTCCGGCTTCGAGCGCTGCAGCTCTTCTTGAGTAGCCTTGTTGTGTTGGCGTCAGCGCAAGTGGAGGACATCTAGGGTCGAAGGAGCCGATGGGCTCTCGGAAGTCCCGGTTGTTGATCGTGCAGCGCCAGAAGAAAGCCGTGACGCCGGTTGCATATCGGCGTGCTTGTAGGGTCCCTATCGGATGAACCTTCTCCAGGGTGTAGAACTTTCCAGGGATGTAGCTGCTGAATGGTGTGTTCGGTGCTGTCATCTTCGTTCTCCGTGCCAGATTCGTACCAGGTTTTGAAGAAATGCTACGAGACAAAAGGGGACAATGGAAGACAAAAAACCAATTAAAACAACGAGTTACGGGTGCTTTGAGGTCTCGGTAGGTCCCCCGTTGTCCCGGATTGCCCCGTGCGATGGACTCATAATCCTTTGGTCGTTGGTTCAAGTCCAACACGGCCTACCAAAATTTCAGTGCTATAATTTGAGGCTTACGCGGCTGTAGCTCAGCTGGATAGAGTACTTGGCTACGAACCAAGGGGTCGTGGGTTCGATTCCTGCCAGCCGCACCAAATGAATGGCCCGCAGCCAAAAGCTGCGGGCTTTTTCATTTTTGGGCCCTGTGGCCCGTTCCAGTCACCAGCGTGGACCCCGACAGCATGAGCAAGGCCTTCACCCGCGAGTCCGATCAGGACGATGAAGACGATCTGCCGACCGTCGCAACCTTGCCGGGTAGCAAGAACTACATCACGCGGGCCGGGTACGAACGGTTGCGTGCAGAGCTGTTCACGCTGATGGACGAAGAACGCCCGAAGATCGTGGAAATTGTTCATTGGGCAGCCAGCAACGGGGACCGTTCGGAGAACGGCGACTATCTCTACGGCAAGAAGCGGCTGCGCGAGATCGACCGCCGCATCCGATTCCTGAGCAAACGCCTGGAGATAGCCGAGGTGGTGGACACCTCGCAGCACCACGGTGGCGATCAGGTGTTCTTCGGTGCCACCGTCACCTATGCCGACGAGGCCGGCGTGGAAACCACCGTCACGATACTCGGCGTAGACGAGGCCGACAGCGCGCTCGGACAGATCAGCTGGGTCTCGCCAGTGGCGCGCGCCGTGTTGAAGACGAGGGTGGGAGAAACCGTGCGTCTGATGGTGCCTGGCGGTGTTCAGGAACTGGAGGTGTTGTCGGTGTCCTACCCTGCGCCGCCAGCACCGGCCTGAGGAGCACGGATCAGGTTTTGACCGGCTTGTGGCGCTGCGCCTTGAGCACCGAACCCGTGCGCTTGAGGCTTCGCAACACCTCAGCCAAGTGATGCCGGTCGCGCACCGCGATCGAGAAACGGATGTCGGTAGCCGTCTGAGCAGGCTCATCGCCCATGTCCACATGGGTGATGTCGGCCTCGGCCGAAGCGATGGCAGAAGCCACCCGGGCCAGCACGCCCTTGCCGTTGGTGACCGTCACCACCACCAGGGTTTCGAACGGACGCACCGTCTCGTCGGCCCATTCGACCTGGAGGAAGCGTTCGCCATCGCGTGCCAGCAGGCGCTTGCCCGTCGGGCAGTCGTCGGCATGCACGATCAGGCCCTCACCCCGGCCCAGGTAGCCAACAATTCGGTCGCCCGGAATCGGCTTGCAGCAGGCAGCGTACTGCACCGACAGACCTTCACTGCCGTCCAGGCTGACCACACCTTGGGACACGGATTCGTCCTGTCCACTGGCATAGCGCTCGGTGCTGATGAGCAGGGCGTCGGGTTTGAGGCCGGTTTCAGACAGCAGGACGGCAAGTTTTTTCCCGACCATGCTGGCGATGCGCTTGCCCATCCCGATGTCCGACAGCAGCTCACTGCGGGTCTTGTTGCCGGTGAACCGGAGCAACTTGTCCCAGGTGGTCTTGTACTCGCCGGTTTCTGCCGGCAGGGCGGCAATGCCTTCGGAACGCAGCGCCTGCGTGAGCATGCGTTCGCCCAGTTCGTTGGACTTCTCTTGCGCCAGGGTTTTGAGGTGGTGGCGGATCTTGGATCGCGCGCGGCCGGTCTTGACAAAGGACAGCCAGGCCGGGTTGGGTTCGGCGTTGTCGCCGGTGACGATTTCCACCACATCGCCATTGCCCAGTTCGGTGCGCAACGGACGTTGTTCTCCATTGATCCGGGCGGCCACGGCGCGGTTGCCCACGCCACTGTGGATCGCGTAGGCAAAGTCCATCACGGTGGCACCGCGCGGCAGCGCCAGGATCTTGCTCTTGGGGGTGAACACATAGACCGCGTCCGGGAAGAGGTCGATCTTGATGTGGTCCCAGAACTCGCTGGCATCGTGGGTTTCTTGCTGGATGTCCAGCAGCGACTGCAGCCATTGCGTGCCCAGGCGCTGGGAGGTGTCGCTGTTGGGTTCGCTCGCCTTGTAAAGCCAGTGCGCTGCGACGCCGGACTCGGCCACCACGTCCATGGCGTGGGTGCGCAACTGGAATTCGATGTTGGTCCCGAAGGGGCCGATCAGCGTGGTGTGCAGCGACTGGTAGCCGTTGACTTTGGGGATGGCCACGTAATCGCGGAACTTGCCCGGTACCGGCTTGTACAGCTGGTGCAACACGCCCATGCCGGTGTAGCAGTCGGTCAGTTCGGGCACGATGATGCGGAAGCCGTAGATGTCCGTCACTTGAGAGAAGGACAGGTGCTTGTTGTCCATCTTGCGGTAGACGGAGTAAAGCGTCTTTTCGCGTCCGACGATGCGCACGCCCATGCCCTGGCGCGCGAACACGGTCTCGACCTCTCGTTGCACCCGGGTGATAAGGTCTTTGCGGCGGTTGCGCGACTTGTTCAACGCCTTGGACAGGATGTCGTAGCGCCAAGGGTGAAGAAAGCGGAAGGCCAGGTCCTGCAGTTCGCGGTAGGTGAAGTTCAGACCCAGCCGGTGGGCGATGGGTGCGTAGATTTCGAGCGTTTCGCTGCTGATGCGTTGCCACTTGTTGCGGGGCATGTCACCCATGGTCCGCATGTTGTGCGTGCGGTCTGCCAGCTTGATCAGGATGACGCGAACATCCTTGGCCATGGCCAGCAGCATTTTGCGGAAGGACTCGGCCTGGTTCTGCTCGCGGGTATCGAACTCCAGCTTTTCCAGCTTGGTGAGCCCATCCACCAGTTCGGCCACCGGGGCGCCAAAACGCTCCACCAGCTCCTGTTTGGTCACACCACAGTCTTCGATGGCATCGTGCATCAGGGCAGCCATGAGTGCCTGGGCATCGAGCTTCCATTCGGCGCATTGCGCGGCCACCGCGATGGGGTGGGTGATGTAGGGATCGCCGTTTTTGCGCAGCTGGCCCAGGTGGACCTCGTCGGCGAAGCGGTAGGCTTTGCGGATGCTGTCAACGTCGGCCGTGCCCAAATAGTCCAGCTTGCCCACCAGCATGGCGAAGCTGGCCGCAGCGGCGCTGGCCGCGGGATGGGCCAGGGCTGCAGGGGGCGTGAGGCTGCCGGATTCGGCGACGGTGATCATCCCCGTACTTTAGCGTGAGACGGCGCCGCGTGCGGTGGCGGTGTCCATGGACCCACAGGCGAAAAAAAACACCGCGAAGCGGTGTTTTCCATCGGTGAAACTCAGGGCGGCTCAGAGAGGCACTTTTTTCAGCATTTCCAGGCCGACTTTGCCCTCGGCGATTTCGCGCAGCGCGGTCACACCGGGCTTGTTCTTGCTCTCGATCTTGGGAGCGTGCCCCTGGCTGAGCATGCGGGCGCGGTAGGTCGCGGCCAGCACCAGTTGGAAGCGGTTGGGGATTTTTTCGAGACAGTCTTCGACGGTGATGCGTGCCATGTGCGGGCTCCAGGTGGGTGCGGTGAGATTAGGGGATGTTGAGCGCGCTGAAGGTATCGCTGCGGGCGATACGCTGGGCGGCAAACTTGAGCCGCTGGGCATGGACGATGGCCTTGAGGTCAAACAAGGCCCGCTCGAACAACTCGTTGATTATAACGAAGTCGAATTCCCGGGCGTGGGCGGTTTCCGTGGCGGCGTTCTTCAGGCGCAGCTCGATCACCTCGGCGCTGTCTTCCGCACGGCGCTCCAGACGCGAGCGCAGCTCTTCCCAGCTGGGCGGCAGGATGAAGATCAGCACGGCATTGGGAAAAATGCGTTTGACCTGAATGGCGCCCTGGAAATCGATCTCCAGAACCACGTCGGCCCCCTGGGCCATGCGCTGCTCGATGGCCTGTTTGGAGGTGCCGTAGCGGTTGCCGTGCACCAGCGCCCACTCCAGGAAGGCGTCCTGCAGCACCATCTGGTCAAAGGTTTCGCGGCTCACGAAGTAGTACTCGCGGCCGTGCAGCTCCTGGCCGCGTGGCGGGCGGGTGGTGTGGGAAATGGAGGGGACCACGCGTGCATCCAGCTCCATCAAGGCCTTGACCAGGCTGGATTTGCCCGCCCCGCTGGGGGCAGCAACAACAAACAGGTTTCCGGGGTAATCCATGGATTTACTCTATGTTCTGGACTTGTTCGCGCATTTGTTCAATGAGCACCTTCATGTCCACCGAAATGCGCGTGAGTTCCAGGCTCGACGACTTGGATCCCATGGTGTTGGCTTCGCGGTGCAGTTCCTGAATCAGGAAATCCAGCCGTTTCCCCATTTCGTTGTCCTTTTTCAGCAGGCGTTCTATCTCGCTCAGGTGTGAATCCAGGCGGGTCAGTTCCTCGGCCACATCGATGCGGATCGCGAATGCGGTCGCTTCGGTGAGAGCGCGGTCCTTCGCCATCTCGCCGGTGATGGTATTGCCCGTACCGCCTGCGACGGCACTGGCGCTAAGCGCCTCGTTCCAGCGATCCAGGAAGCGCTGGCGTTGTTGTGCGACCAGTTGGGGAATGAGCGGCTGGGCATCTTGCGCCAGCCGGCGCAATTGTCCCAAACGGTCCATCAGCATGGCAGCCAGGCGCTGACCCTCGCGTTCGCGGGCGCGCACCAGACCCTCCAGGGCGGTGTGTGCCAGGGCTGTCAGTTGTTCATGCAGTCCGCTGGGCAGCGCCTGCTGGCGGGAGGTGAGTTGCAGCACTTCGGCCACCGACAGGGGCGCTGCCTTGGGACACCAGGCCTGGATGTTGTCTTGCAGGCCGACCAGCTTGTGCAGTTCGGCGGCGCTCGGTGCGCGCGGTCCGGCGTCTCCCCGGCCTTCGATCCAGGCGCGCAACTCGACCTTGCCGCGCTTGAGACGGGCGCCCATCAGTTCCCTCAAGGCCGGCTCGGTGCCCCGCAGGTCGTCCGGCAGCTTGAAAGTGAGGTCGAGAAAGCGGCTGTTGACGGAGCGGATTTCAACGCCCAGGGCGGGCTGGAGGTCGCGTGCGGGCTCGGTGCCCGGGCTGGCAGCGGGCCCGCCCTGCTGGGCCGTGGCGTAGCCGGTCATGCTGTAAACTGCCATGGGACTGAGGCCTCATCAGGTTGAGTGGTCCAAAACGAGGCGTTCCGGAAACCATCCGAATTATGTCAAAGGTCAAACCCGCTCCCTTGCCGCCGGACACCGTGATCGGCGGCTACCGCATTGTCCGCAAAGTGGCGGCCGGTGGCTTCGGGGTGGTGTACCTCGCCGTGGACACCGAGGGTCAGCAGGTGGCCGTCAAGGAATACCTGCCTTCATCACTGGCCACCCGCGGTCCTGGCGAGTTGCTGCCGCAGGTGCAGCCCGAAAAGCTCTCGCTGTACCGTTTGGGGCTCAAGAGTTTCTTCGAAGAAGGTCGCGCCTTGGCACAGATCTCTCACCAGTCGGTGGTGAGTGTGCTCAACTTTTTCCGCGAGAACGAGACGGTCTACATGGTGATGAACTACCTGGAGGGCGCGTCCCTGCAGGAATTCATCATCACAGCGCGCGAGATGAAGAAGCAGAAGGTGTTTCGCGAGTCGACCATCCGCTCGCTGTACGACGAGGTGCTGCGCGGCTTGCGCATCGTGCACCAGCACAAGATGCTGCATCTGGACATCAAGCCGGCCAACGTGTTCGTGACCGACGACAACCGGGCGGTGCTGATCGACTTCGGCGCTGCGCGCGAAGTGCTGAGCAAAGAAGGCAATTTCATCCGGCCGATGTACACGCCGGGTTTTGCCGCGCCCGAGATGTACCGGCGCGACTCTTCGATGGGCCCCTGGACAGACATCTACGCCATCGGCGCCTGCATTTACGCCAGCATGCAGGGCTACCCGCCCAACGATGCGCCGCAACGCCTGGAAAAAGACCGTTTGTCGCTCGCGCTCTCCCGTTTGAGAGGCGTCTATTCCGACAACCTGATCGAGGTGGTCGAATGGTGCATGTCGCTCGATCCGCTCTCGCGTCCGCAATCGGTGTTTGCGTTGCAAAAAGAACTCAGCCGCGAGACCGAGCGCAGCTACACCAAGCTCACGGTGGCCGAGAAGATGCGCCTGCAGTTCGACAACATTGTTTCGGACAACAAGAAGTCGCCGCGCAAATCGACGGTCGCCGGTACCAAGTTCAAATGAAGTTTTCGGTCTACCAGATCAGCCGTCAGGGCGGTCGGGAGCGCAACGAGGACCGGATGGGCTACGCCTACACGCGCGAGTCCGGTCTGTTTGTGCTCGCCGACGGCATGGGCGGCCACCCGGAGGGGGCGATGGCGGCGCAGCTGGCCCTGCAGACCTTTTCCGCCTACTTTCAGAAAGCCGCCAACCCCACGGTGCGCGAGGTGCCGGAATTTCTCTCCAGCGCCTTGATGGCAGCGCACCATCAGATCATCCGTTACGCCGCTGAAAAAGGCATGCTCGACACGCCGCGCACCACGCTGGTGGCCGCGGTCATGGAGCGCAACAACGTGCACTGGGTGCATTGCGGCGATTCGCGCCTCTACATCGTGCGCAACGGCGAGCTGCTCACGCGCACGCGCGACCACTCCTACATGGAGCAGCAGGCCCATCTGGGGCGCTCCACCCAGCACATCAACCGCAACATCCTGTTCACCTGCCTGGGCTCTCCCGCGAAGCCGGTGTTCGATCTCTCCGGACCGGTGCAGCTGCAGCAGGGCGACCGCGTGCTGCTGTGCTCCGATGGCCTGTGGGGCACGGTGAAGGACTTCGAGATCGCCGCCGAACTGGCCAAGCGGCCGCTGGAACAGGCCGTGCCTGAGCTGGTGGAGATGGCGCTCAAGCGCGGCGGTCCCCGCTGCGACAACGTGACCGTGCTGGCCATGGAGTGGGAAACACCCGACGAATTCCAGACCACCCGCGTGTCCACCGAAGACATCGAGGACGGCGTGTTCGCTTCCACCATTCAGTCGGGCGTGCCCGATCCGACCATCGAAGACATGGACGACGAAGCGATCGAAAAGTCGATCGCAGAGATCAACGAAGCGATCCGGCGCACCGCCGAACGCAATTCCTGAAAGCGACTCCCATGACAGTTTCCACACGGCCTGGCCAACGGGCCGCCGATGCCCTGCGCCCGGTGCGCATCACCCGCGGCTACACCATGCACGCCGAGGGTTCGGTGCTGATCGAGTTCGGCAACACCAAGGTGCTGTGCACCGCATCGGTGGAAGAAAAGGTGCCACCGCACAAAAAAGGCAGTGGCGAAGGCTGGGTGACTGCCGAGTACGGCATGCTGCCGCGCGCCACCCACACCCGCAGCAGCCGCGAAGCGGCCAAAGGCAAGCAGAGCGGCCGCACGCAGGAGATCCAGCGCCTGATCGGCCGTTCGCTGCGCGCGGTGTTCGATCTGAAGGCACTGGGCGAGCGCACCATTTCGCTGGACTGCGACGTGCTCCAGGCCGATGGTGGCACGCGCACCGCCAGCATCACCGGCGCTTTTGTCGCGGCGCAGGATGCGGTGAGCAAGCTGCTGGCCGAAGGCAAGATCGCCGCGTCGCCCATCAAAGGCCATGTGGCCGCCATTTCGGTCGGCATTCTGAATGGTCAGCCGCTGCTCGACCTGGAGTACGTGGAAGACTCGACCTGCGACACCGACATGAATGTGGTGATGACCGGCGCCGGGCATTATGTGGAAGTGCAGGGCACGGCCGAAGGCGTGGCTTTCACGCGTGCCGAGATGGATGCCTTGCTTGCGCTGGCTGAAAAGGGCATTGGCGAACTGGTTGTGCTGCAACAGAAGAGCCTCATCGTTTGAGCATGAGGCTGGTCCTTGCTTCGAACAACCAGGGCAAGCTCGCCGAGTTGCAGGCGCTGTTCGCGCCGCTGGGCATTGAGCTGGTCCGCCAGGCCGACCTGGGCATCCCGGAGGCAGCGGAGCCGCACCGCACTTTCATCGAAAACGCGCTGGCCAAGGCCCGACACGCAGCGCAAGTGAGCGGTCTGCCCGCTCTGGCTGACGACGCCGGTCTGTGTGTGGACGCGTTCGGTGGATTGCCTGGCGTGGACACGGCCTACTACGCCACGCAGTTCGGTTACGCCAAGGGCGACGACAACAACGTGCGTGCGCTGCTGGAGCAGATGCAGGGTGTGAGCGACCGCCGCGCGGCGCTGGTCAGCACGCTGGTGGCGGTGCGCAGCGCCGACGACCCCGAGCCGCTGGTGGCCAGTGGCCGGGCGCCGGGGTTGATCACGCGCGAGCCCGTGGGCGACAACGGATTCGGTTTCGATCCGGTGATGTTTCTGCCGCAATTGGGCTGCACCTTCGCCCAGCTGAGTGACGATAAGAAAAACGCCAACAGCCACCGCGGCAAAGCGGCCCAGCAGATGCTGGAGCTGATGCGCGAGCGCTGGTTCGCGAAGCCATGAACGAGACACCGCACTGGAGCGACATCCGCCACTGGATGCGCCCCGGCACTTTGCAGCTGCAGGGGCTTCCGCCGCTGTCGCTTTACATCCACCTGCCGTGGTGCCTGAAAAAGTGCCCGTACTGCGACTTCAATTCGCACGAATGGAGTGCGACCTCGGCCCCCGGACAGCCACTCCCCGAGCAACTCTATCTGGACGCGTTGCGGGCCGACCTGCAGGCCGCACTGCCCTTGATCTGGGGCCGGCCGGTGCACAGTGTGTTCATCGGCGGCGGAACGCCCAGCCTGTTTTCTCCCGGCGCCATCGACCGCCTGCTGGGTGACGTGCGAGCGCTGGTCAAGCTCGACGCCGACGCCGAAGTCACGCTGGAGGCGAACCCGGGCACCTTCGAGAAGGACCGCTTCAAGGCCTTTCGTGCAGCGGGCGTCACACGCCTGTCCATCGGCGTGCAAAGCTTCAACGACGAGCACCTCAGGGCCTTGGGCCGCGTGCACGACCGGGCGCAGGCCATGGCCGCAGTGGAGGAGGCGGCGCAGGCGTTTGACACTTTCAATCTCGACATCATGTACGCGCTGCCGGGGCAGTCACTGGCGCAGTGCGAAGAAGACATCCGCACCGCGCTCGGCTTAAACCCGCCGCACATCTCGATCTACCACCTGACCATCGAGCCCAACACGGTGTTTGCCAAGTTCCCGCCGGTGGTGCCGGAGGATGACGAGGCTTACGCGATGCTGGACCGCATCACCGAGCTGACCGGTGCTGCCGGGCTGCAACGCTACGAAGTGTCGGCCTATGCGCGGCCTGGCCATCGCAGCCGCCACAACCAGAACTACTGGCAGTTCGGTGACTACCTGGGGCTGGGCGCCGGCGCGCACAGCAAGCTGAGCTTTGCACACCGGGTGGTCCGGCAGGTGCGGGCGCGCGAGCCGCGGCTGTACATGGACAAGGCGCTGGCGGGCGATCCGGTGGTGAGTGTCGACGAGGTGTCGCGGCGCGACCTGCCGTTCGAGTACATGCTGAACGCCTTGCGTCTTCGCGAGGGCTTCAGCCTGACGGACTTCAGTGCCCGCACTGGTCTGCCGCTCTCGGCCATCGATGCGGCCTTGCGCGAAGGCATGCAGAAAGGCTGGCTGGTGCAGGACGGCACCTGGGTGCGACCGACCGAGCGCGGCTTCGACTTCCTGAGCGATCTGCAGTCGCTGTTCCTCGCAGACTGACACGCGGATCCATGAAAAAAGCCCGACACCAGGCCGGGTTTGCTTTTTCTTGGCGGAGAGCCAGGGATTCGAACCCTGGAACCCTTGCGGGTTGCCGGTTTTCAAGACCGGTGCAATCGACCACTCTGCCAGCTCTCCAAGCCGGTGATTGTATGTGAGCGCCGATGCTCAGGCGGTGGCTGCGGCGGGTTGCAGCATGCCGCGCTCTTCGATGAAGCGCACCACCTCGTCCATGCCGGCCAGGGTTTTCAGGTTGGTCATCACCCAGGGGCGGCGGGTGGTGTCGGGGCGCATGCGGGCGGTGTCGGTCTTCATCACCTCCAGGTCGGCGCCCACGTGCGGTGCCAGGTCGGTCTTGTTGATGACGAACAGGTCGCTCTTGGTGATGCCGGGGCCGCCCTTGCGGGGGATTTTCTCGCCCGCCGCGACGTCGATCACGTAGATCGTCAGATCTGACAGCTCCGGGCTGAAGGTAGCGGCCAGGTTGTCTCCTCCTGATTCGACGAACACGATGTCGGCGTCGGGAAACTCATCCAGCATGCGGTCAATGGCTTCGAGGTTGATCGAGCAGTCTTCGCGAATGGCCGTGTGCGGGCAGCCGCCGGTCTCCACGCCCATGATGCGCTCGGCCGGGAGCGCACCGCTCACGGTGAGCAGGCGCTGGTCTTCCTTGGTGTAGATGTCGTTGGTGATGGCGACCAGATCGTAGCGATCTCGCATGGCCTTGCAGAGCATTTCGAGCAGCGTGGTCTTGCCGGAGCCGACGGGGCCGCCGATGCCCACGCGCAGGGGCGGCAGGGTTTTGGTGCGGTTCGGGATGTGGTGCAGGGCGGTCATCGCAGGGTCTCCGGGGTCATGACCTGAACAGGCGGGAATACTGGGTTTCGTGGCGCGCCGAGAGTATGGCGAGCATGGGCATGAAGGCCTGGCGTTCGTCGTCGCCGAGGGTCATGGCGTACGCGACGGCGGCTGGGATCTCGCCCACCAGCCGCGCGAGCATGCGCTGGCCGGCGCTCTGCCCCAGCGGCACGGATTTGATGGCGGCCTGCACCATGTTTTCTGCCCAGCCGAAGGCAAAGCCGTGGAGGCTGTTGCTCAGGCTCGCGCCTGAAGCTGCGGCCGCGCAGGCCATGGCCACCGGGTAGGTGGGGGGCTGCAGCCGGGACGCCGTCAGTTGCTCCAGCACGCCACCACCGAGCGGGCCGAGCGAGCGGGCCCATTCCAGCAGGGAGCGGCCCATCTGCTCGGTCTGCAGGCGGAACTCTTGCGTTTCGCGGGTCGCCAGCATCCAATGGTTGAGTTCGGCGATGCGGGCCAGATCGTTGGTCCGCCAGGCGGGGATGGACTGCGCCACCACGGCCAGGTCGCTGCGCGCCAGCCCCAGGTGCAGCTGGTCGGTCAGCCAACGGCCAGCGCTGTGTTCGTCGTGCACCAGGCCCGCATCGACCGCCGCTTCCAGCCCTTCAGAGTACGAAAAGCCCCCAACCGGCAGGGTGGGGGAGGCAAGCCAGAGGGTGTGGAGCAGACCGGGCGCGGCGGCGCAGGGCGCTTCAGCCGTGATCATGTGCGTGGTGGTGATGTGCGCGCCCGTGTCCATGGTCTTGGGCATGGTCGACAGGGTCATGGGCGTGGCTGTGTGAGGCATCCCCTGTTCCATGACCATGACCCGCCGCATAGGCACCGCCTTCGGGTTCGAAGCTTTCGCTCACCTCCACCACATTCAGGTGCATGGCGCGCAGCAGGTCGGCCAGCACGTGGTCGGGCTCGATCTTCAGATGGTCGGGTTTGAGTTCGATCGGCACATGGCGGTTGCCCAGGTGGTACGCGGCACGCATCAGGTCGAAAGCCGGGTCGTGGCTGTGACCGTGGTGGTGGTCGGTGCATGCGGTGATGCGCAGCACCGGCTGCTGCGCGGCCACGACGCGCAACAAGGATCCGTCTTGCGTGAGGAGCACGTCGCCGCCCCGCACCAGTGTGCCGCGTGGCAGGAACACGCCGACTCGGCGCCCGTCCGAAGTCTCGGCATCGAAGCGGCTTTTCTGGCGCACGTCCCAGTCCAGCGTGAGACTGGCGGCGCGCCGAACCAGCACCGGCGCCAAGCCCCGGGCCTGGGGAATGAGTTTGGAGACTTGAAGCATGTTTTCTTCCCTGTTTTGTTATCAGAACAGGAAGTATCGCTGGGCCATCGGGAGTTGGCTGGCGGGTTCGCAAGTGAGCAGCACGCCGTCGGCGCGCACGGTGTAGCGCTGCGGGTCGATCTCCATCCTGGGCAGGTAGCTGTTGTGCACCATGTTCGCCTTGGTGACGCCGCGGCAACCCTGCACCGCGACCGTGGTTTTCTGCAGGCCGAAGCGTTCGCCCACGCCCGCTTTCAGCCCTGCTTGCGAGACGAAGGTGAGGCTGCCTTTGGCCAGCGCGCCGCCGAAGGCGCCGAACTGCGGCCGGTAGTGCACCGGCTGCGGTGTGGGGATGGAGGCGTTGGGGTCGCCCATGGCGGCCAGCGCGATGCTGCCGCCCTTGAGCACCAGAGCCGGTTTGACGCCGAAGAACGCGGGCTTCCAGACCACCAGGTCAGCCCACTTGCCGACTTCGAGCGAGCCCACGATGTGCGACATGCCATGTGCAATCGCCGGGTTGATGGTGTACTTGGCGACGTAGCGCTTGACGCGGAAGTTGTCGTTTCGGCTGCTGTCTTCTGGCAGCGTGCCGCGCTGGCCCTTCATCTTGTCGGCCGTCTGCCAGGTGCGGATGATCACCTCGCCCACCCGGCCCATGGCCTGGCTGTCGCTGCTCATGATGCTGATCGCGCCCATGTCGTGCAGGATGTCTTCGGCCGCAATCGTTTCGCGGCGGATGCGGCTCTCGGCAAAGGCCAGGTCTTCAGGGATGGAGGCGTCCAGATGGTGGCAGACCATCAGCATGTCGACGTGTTCGTCGAGCGTGTTGACGGTGTAGGGCATGGTCGGGTTGGTGGAGCTGGGCAGGAAGTTCGCCTCGCCGACCACGCGGATGATGTCCGGCGCGTGACCGCCGCCCGCGCCTTCGGTGTGAAACGCGCAGAGCGTGCGGCCCTTGGTGGCAGCAATGGTGTCTTCGACGAAGCCCGACTCGTTGAGCGTGTCGCTGTGCAGCGCCACCTGGGTGTCGGTTTCTTCGGCCACGTCCAGGCAGTTGCTGATGGCGCTGGGCGTGGAGCCCCAGTCTTCGTGCAGCTTGAGGCCGATCACACCAGCGTCGATCTGCTCGCGCAGCGGTGCGGGCTGGCTCGCGTTGCCTTTGCCCAGGAAGCCGATGTTCATCGCAAAACCGTCGGCCGCCTGCAGCATGCGTTCGATGTGCCAGGGGCCGGGCGTGCAGGTGGTGGCGAAGGTGCCGGTGGCCGGGCCGGTGCCACCGCCGAGCATGGTGGTCACGCCCGAGGCCAGGGCCTCGTCGATCTGCTGCGGGCAGATGAAGTGGATGTGGCTGTCGATGCCGCCGGCGGTGACGATGTTGCCTTCGCAGCTGATGACTTCTGTGCCCGCGCCGATGATGATGTCGACACCCGGCATGGTGTCGGGGTTGCCGGCCTTGCCGATGGCGACGATGCGGCCGCCCTTCAAGCCGATGTCGGCCTTGACGATGCCCCAGTGGTCGATGATGAGCGCGTTGGTCATGACCGTGTCCACGGCGCCTTCGGCGCGCGTGCGCTGGCTCTGGGCCATGCCGTCGCGGATGGTCTTGCCGCCGCCGAACTTGACCTCTTCACCGTAGCCGCCCGCAGCCAGGGTGAAGTCTTTTTCGACCTCGATCAGCAGGCCGGTGTCGGCCAGGCGAACGCGGTCGCCGACGGTGGGGCCGAACATGTCGGCGTACGCACGGCGGGAAATGGAGGTCATGGGGGTGGTCGTCCTGCGATGAAGTTGGCGGTGCCGGGCGGTCCGATCTGTAACACGCACACACAACGTTGCACCTTGCAACGTTGCAACAAGGCCCATCGGTGTTCAGATGGTCATCCGCTTCTGCGCCTGGTTTCTTGCACGGATCGTGCCAGCCACCGAGCCCATCCGGCCCTGCTTCGGGTGCCGCGACCCCAACTCCAACTGATGGACACATGCATGCCTTGCACCCTGTTTCGCCTTCGTTTCTCGCTGCGTGCCGGCGCCCTCTTGCTGGCACTGATGGGGTTGGGGGCCTGCGGCGGAGGCGATGAGCCGAATCCGGACGGACCGCGATCCGGCTCAGAGGGGCCGCCGCCCAGCGCCGGTGCGCCGACTGGGGAGGTGCCGGTGCCGCCGGCGGGTCTGGCGGTCGACACCAGTCAGCCCGATCAGATGGTGGGCACGGGAACGCCCGCCAGCTGCACCGGGCCGGCTGTGGTGAGCGCGGTGGCACAGGGCGGCAAGATCCGGTTCAACTGCGGTCCCGACCCGGTCACCATCACCCTGGGCAGTACCGCCAGGGTGTTCAACAACCGTCCTGACGTGACGCTGGACGGCGGTGGCCTGATCACCCTGAGTGGTGGCGGGAGCGTTCGCATCCTCTACCAGAACACCTGCGATCCGGCCCAGGTGTGGACCACATCGCAATGCGACAACCAGGAAACGCCCCGCCTCACGGTGCAGAACATGCGTTTTGCCCACGGCAACGCCACCGGCCAGTTGACCGACGGCGGGGGTGGTGGTGCGATCTTCGTGCGGGGTGGACAGTTCAAGATCGTGAGCAGCGTGTTCACCAGCAACCGCTGCGACACCGTCGGCCCCGACGTGGGCGGTGGGGCGGTGCGCGTGCTGGACATGTTCCAGAACCGCCCGGTGTACGTGGTGCAAAGCACCTTTGGCGGCGCGCCAGGCATGGGAAACAGCTGTTCCAACGGCGGTGCGCTGAGCGGCATCGGCGTGTCCTACAGCATCTACAACAGCCTGTTGTCGCACAACGCAGCGCTGGGCAACGGCGCCAACCCCCAACGGCCCGGCACCCCGGGCGGGGGCAGTGGTGGCGCGATCTACAACGACGGCAACACCTTCACCCTGGCGGTCCACGGCAGCGTGGTCAGCGACAACACCGCCTCCGAAGGCGGCAGCGCGGTCTTCTTTGTGAGCAACGACCGGACGGGACGCATGACGTTGAGCGACTCGGTCTTTGTGCGCCATCCGGTCACCCGATTCGGCACCGACGGATTGCCGGGCTTTTTCGTCCTGGCTGCGCCTGGCCAGCCAGTGATCACGCGCACGACCCTGTCCCACTGAGGCCTTTTGCGCGGCGGCTTTCCCGTCAGCCCAACGGGCCTTGTACGAGGCCACGGAAGCCAAAAACGATCCGGTCGCCAGCGATGTCCACCAGTTCGACGGTGCGCTGCTGGCCGGGCTCGAAGCGCACGGCGGTGCCGCTGGCGATGTTCAGGCGCTTGCCTTGCGCCGCAGGGCGGTCGAACGACAGCGCGGCATTGGTCTCGGCAAAGTGGTAGTGGGAACCGACCTGCACCGGGCGGTTGGCGGTGTTCTGCACCACCAGCGTGAGCGCGGCGCGGCCGGGGTTGAGGGCGTGTTCGCCCGCTTCGATGAAGAGTTCGCCGGGGATCATGGGACGGTCCTTACTTGCGGGACATCCAGATGGCCACCCCCACCAGCGCGGCAACGGCGACAAAGCCGAGGGCATCGGTGGCGTGCCAGTGGCTGCCGAACATGCCATGGCCTTCATGGGAGAAAGCGGGCATGGTGGCGAAAGCGGTGGCAGCTATCAGGGATTGGGAAAGCAGTTTCATGGGGACCTCTGCAGTTGCGGTGGAGAGAAGTGTCTGAATCAAGGGCGCCGCGGAACCGGCTTTGCCGGGCCGCCAGCGCCGCCCCCTTGAGGGGGACGCGCGCAGCTCGGCGGGGGTGAGTCAAGGAATAGGCTGATGAATCGTCACCAGTTTGGTCCCGTCCGGGAAAGTGGCCTCAACCTGGATGTCGGGAATCATCTCGGCAATGCCTTCCATCACATCGGCGCGGGTGAGCACGTTGCGGCCCTCGCTCATGAGTTGGGCCACGGTCTTGCCGTCGCGGGCGCCCTCCATCACGGCCGCACTGATCAGCGCCACGGCTTCCGGGTAGTTGAGTCGCAGGCCCCTGGCCTTGCGCCGCTCGGCCAGCAAGGCGGCGGTGAAGATCAGCAGCTTGTCTTTTTCACGCGGAGTCAGTTCCATTTTTCGCTTCGCTCAATTGGCGCATGCGGCCGCCCATGCGGGCCGAACACGCGGAGTCAGTTCCATGGCGGGTTTGGGGCGGGTGTCGGGGGTTTGTCAGGCTGTTGAGCAAAACCCGTGCCCCTCTGCGCACTGCCGAGGTGCATGGCATGAAAGCTGCACCGATGCATGGGTGAACGCCCCGCTTGAAACCGTCCAGATCCTTGAGTCCGCACAGACGGCTCCGCCGCAACGCATCATCAAGGTGCGCCGCGACTACAACAGCTGGGTCGGCAGCGAGACCATGGAGGACTACGCGCTGCGCTTCACGCCGCAGCGCTTTCGCAAGTGGAGCGAGTGGCGCGTCGCCAACACGGCGTTTGGAGCGGCCTCGTTCCTGATCCTGGAAGCGCTGGGCGCCACGCTGCTCGTGCAGTACGGCTTCATCAACGCTTTCTGGGCCATCCTGGCCACGGGTTTGATCATTTTTGTGGCGGGCCTGCCCATCAGCGTCTACGCCGCGCGCTACGGTGTCGACATGGACCTGCTCACGCGCGGCGCTGGTTTTGGCTACATCGGCTCGACCATCACCTCGCTCATCTACGCCAGCTTCACCTTCATCTTTTTCGCGCTGGAAGCGGCGGTGATGGCCTATGCGCTGGAGCTGGCGCTGGGCATTCCGCCCGCCTGGGGTTACCTCATTTGCGCGGTGGTGGTGATTCCGCTGGTCACGCATGGCGTGTCGGTCATCAGCCGTTTCCAGGTCTGGACCCAGCCGGTGTGGCTGGTGATGATGGTGGTGCCGTTTGCCGCGGTGCTGGTGCTGGATCCCGATGCATTTTCGGGCATCGTGCACTACGGTGGTGAATCCGGCGACGGGCGTGACTTCAATTGGCACCTGTTTGGTGCGGCTCTCACGGTCGGCATCGCGCTCATCACCCAGATGGGCGAGCAGGCCGACTACCTGCGCTTCATGCCCGCCCGGCAGCCCGGCAAGCCCTTGCGCTGGTGGGCCAGTGTGCTGGCGGGTGGGCCGGGCTGGGTGTTGCTGGGCGTGCTCAAAATGCTGGGCGGTGCGTTGCTGGCCTGGCTGGCGTTGTCGCACATGGTGCCGATCGAGCGCGCGGTGGACCCGAACCAGATGTACCTGGCCGCTTACGAATACATCCTGCCCTATGGCTGGGCGGTGGCGGCCACGGCGCTTTTCGTGGTGATCTCGCAGATGAAGATCAACGTCACCAATGCCTACGCCGGCTCGCTGGCCTGGAGCAATTTTTTCTCGCGCCTGACGCACAGTCACCCGGGGCGCGTGGTTTGGGTGGTGTTCAACACGCTGATCGCCTTCATGCTGATGGAGATGAACGTGTTCCACGCCATCGGCGAGGTGCTGGGCCTGTACAGCAACCTGGCCATCGCCTGGATGATGGCGGTGGTGGCCGATCTGGTGATCAACAAGCCGATGGGCTGGAGCCCCAAGGGCATCGAGTTCAAACGCGCGCACCTGTACGACATCAACCCGGTGGGTGTGGGCGCCATGGGCCTGGCTTCGGTGCTGTCGATCTCGGCCCACCTGGGGCTCATGGGCGACCTGGCCCAGGCCTTTTCGGCGGTGATCGCCATGGTCACGGCCCTCATCACATCGCCGCTGATCGCCTGGGCCACAAAGGGCAAGTACTACATCGCCAGACCCGCAGAAGCCAAGGTGGTCTGGCACAACCTCCGCCCGGTGTTGCGAGCGGGAGCCCACCCAGAAACACCGCGGAACGGGCTCAGCCCGGCCGCAGGTGTTGCCCCCCTCCAGGGGGGTGACGCCGCAGGCGGCGCGGGGGGTGTCATCAAATGCGTGATCTGCGAAAGGGAATACGAAGGCCCCGACATGGCGCACTGCCCCGCCTACCAGGGCGCTATCTGCTCGCTCTGCTGCTCGCTCGATGCCCGCTGCGGCGACCTGTGCAAACCCCATGCGCGGCTGCAGGTGCAGTGGCAGGCGGCGCTGCGCGCGGTGCTGCCGCAGCGCATGTGGCCCTACCTGCAGGCCGGGCTCGCGCACTACCTGCTGATCATGGGCGTGATGGCGCCGGTGCTGGCGGCGGTGCTGGCGCTGCTGTACCGGCAACAGGTCCAAGGGCTGGACGCGGTGGCCAGCGACGCAGGTCCGCTCGATGCGGCATTGCGCGCGGGCTTCTTGCAGGTTTACGCAGTGCTGTTGCTCATCGCCGGCACCGTGGCCTGGTGGATGGTGCTGGCCCACAAGAGCCGCGAGGTGGCGCAGGAAGAGTCGAACCGCCAGACGCACCTGCTGATGCAGGAAATCGACAGCCACCGCCAGACCGACGAAGCGCTGCAGCAGGCGCGCCGGGCAGCCGAGCAAGCCAACCAGGCCAAGAGCCGTTACATCAGCACCATCAGCCACGAATTGCGCACGCCGCTCAACAGCATCCTGGGCTACGCGCAGCTGCTGCAGGAAGACACCGGCGTGGCACCGCACCGGGCGCAAGCCATCCGCGTCATCCACCGTGGGGGTGAGCACCTGCTCTCGCTGATTGAGGGCACGCTGGACATCGCCCGCATCGAGTCCGGCAAGCTCGCGCTGGACGTCAAGCCGATGGCTTTCGCCGACGCCCTGGCGGAGGTGGCCAGCATGTTCGAACTGCAGGCCGCGGCCAAGGGTTTGCGCTTCGCGTTTGAAGCGAAGGGCACCCTGCCACAAGCGGTGCGCGCAGACGAAAAACGCCTGCGCCAGATCCTCATCAACCTGCTGGGCAACGCGGTCAAGTTCACCCGCGTGGGGCAGGTGCGGCTGGTGGTGCGCCACGCGCGCGAAATGGCGCACTTTGAAGTGCACGACACCGGGCCCGGCATGTCGGACGCCGAGCTGGAAAGGGTGTTCGAGCCCTTCCAGCGCGGCCAGGGAGCGCAGGCCACCGAGGCTGCGAGCGGCGGCACCGGCCTGGGTCTGACCATCGCCAAGATGCTGACCGACCTGATGGGTGGCGAAATGACGGTGCGCAGCACCACCGGCCAGGGCACCGTGTTCAGCGTGCGGCTGTTCCTGCCCGAACTGCACGGCGTGGCCGCACAGCGCGCCTTGCCCGCCCCGACCATCACCGGCTACGAGGGCCCTCGGAGGCGTGTGCTGGTGGTGGACAACGAAGAGAGCGACCGTGAACTCATCGCCCGTTGGCTGCAGCCGCTGGGCTTCGAGTTGCTGCTGGCCACCAGCGGGCACGACGCACTGGCCCTGCTGGACGGCCTGTCGCCGGGCAGCGAGCGCGCGCCGCACGCCGTGTTCATGGACCTGGCCATGCCGGGGATCGACGGCTGGGAAACCCTGCGCCGCCTGCGCGAGAGCGGCTGGGCGGCACTGCCCATGGCCATCGTGTCGGCCAACGCATTTGACAAAGGGCTGCAGGCCGACCTGGACCCCGGGGCCGACGGCGTGCCGCGCGAGCAGGCCTTCTTCGTCAAGCCGGTGCGGCGCGACGACCTCACCACCTGGCTCGGTCAGCAGCTCGGCCTGCGCTGGACCCGTGTCGTCAAGGAAAGCGCCAGCGATCGTCTGCCCACCGCCCCCACTGTGGCCCCGGTGGCCGCCGCAGAAAACGCTGCGCAACTGCCCGCCGAAGAACTTGCCCCCCTGCTCGAACTGGTGCGACTCGGTTACTACAAAGGCATCGTTCAATGGCTTGATGGCTGGGTGCTGCAGCGCCCGGAGCAGGCAGACTTTGCCCAGGGCCTGCGCACGCTGGCGCGCGAATTTCGATTCGAAGCCATCGAGCAGCGGCTGCTGCAGCCCGACCCAGCGTCCCCACAGCCCACCCAATCGACATGATCGCCCAGCCCGCCCCCGCCGAACCCCTTGTGCACCCGCTGCCCGCCACCGAGGGCATGGTGGTGCTAATCGTGGACGACGTGCCCGACAACGTGGCGCCGCTGCACGACGCGCTGGACGAAGCGGGCTACACCGTGCTGGTGGCGCTCGATGGCGAAGCCGCCATCCGCCGCGCTACCCAGGCTTTGCCCGACGTGGTGCTGCTCGACGCGGTGATGCCCGGCATCGACGGTTTTGAAGTGGCGCGCCGCCTCAAGGCGCAGCCCGCCACCGCCCAGATCCCCATCATCTTCATGACCGGTCTGACCGAGACCGAACACCTGGTGGCAGCGCTCGACGCCGGCGGCGTGGACTACGTGACCAAGCCCATCAAGCCGCGCGAGGTGATGGCGCGCATGGGCGTGCACCTGCGCGCGGCGCGGCATGTGCGCCAGGGCGCGGTGGAGCGCAGCCAGGCGCGCAACGCGCTCGATGCGTTCGGCTACGCCACCATCACCGTGCGCGCGCGCGATGGGCGCCTGATGTGGCAGACCCCGCTGGCGCGCGACCTGCTGCAGCGCTACTGCGGCACCGAAGCGCCGACCACGCCGCCCGCCGTGCTGCAGTGGCTGGATCGCCTGTTGCCCGACCTGAAGGCGCCACCCGTCGCCGGCCAGGCTCAGCGCGAACCGCCGCGCCTGAGCATCGACCAAGGGCCGCGCCGCCTCACCTTCCGGCTGCACCAGTGCGTGGGCGACGAGGAAGGCAGCGAGTTCGGTGAACCTGGCGACTGGCTGATCGTGATGCAGGAAACGTCCGACGCGGCGGTGCTGGAGAGCCTGGTGCAGGCCTTTGGCCTGACTGCGCGGGAAGCCGAGGTGCTGTACTGGGTCGTCAAGGGCAAGATCAACCGCGACATCGGCGACATCCTGGGCGCCAGCCCGGCCACGGTGAAGAAACACCTGGAACGCATCCATGCCAAACTCGGCGTGGAGACCCGCACGGCGGCGGCGGCGATGGCGATCAACCGCGTCCCGCTGCTGAGTTGAGGCTCCCCCCCGCGCCGCTTCGCGTCACCCCCCCCAGGGGGGCCACACCTGTGGTCCGGCAAAGCCGGTTCCACGGTGTGTGCTTGCGGCGGGCCAGCCTCCTCTGTAGCAATGTATTCAGATGGTCATGACGCCAAAGCGGTATTCGGTTCGCGCACGGTAGGGCCGTTCGGTGGACACGCGGTTGACCGGAAAAGCTGGGCAGTTCATCGCGTTGGGATACTGCTGCGGTTCCAGACAGATGCCCGCGCGCGGGCGGTGTATCACGCCCTGCTTGCCGATGTCGGGCACCGCGCCCATTCCCAGCGGGTCGGCGGTGTAGACCTGCAGCACAGGCTCGGTGGTCCAGACCGACAGTGTGCGGCCGCTGGCCTCGCTGGCCAGCACGGCACACAGCCGCAGATCGGCAGGGCCTTCGCCTCGCAGACGGTAGGCGTGGTCGATCGTCAGCGGTGCCTCGTCCGGACCCTGGCGACCAAGGGCGCGCGGCGAACGCAGGTCCAGGGTGTGACCGTCCAGCGGCTCCAGGGCACCCGTGGCCACGTTATCGTGGTCGGCTTGCAAGACGTGTTCGGCACAGACCATGAGGGTCTGTTGGTCAATGGTCCGCTGACCAGGCGTTTCGAGGTTGAAGAAGATGTGGCTCGCGAAGCTGGCGGGTGAGGCAGGGCTGGCGTGGCAGACCGCGACCGCCTCGTGCTCGATCACCAGTGCGTTGTCATCGGTCAACCGGTAGTTCAGTGTCAGGTCGACGGTGCCCGGATGGCCGTCGATGGAGGGCTCAAAGCGCAGGTGCAGGGTCAGGGCATGGGGTTGCGTCTGCCGGGTGGAAAACACACGGTGCCGCGAACCGCGCGGTCCACCGTGGATACAGTGCGGTCCGGCATTGGATTCGAGCGGGTAGGTGGTCCCATCGAGCGAGTAACGCGCCTGCCCGATGCGTCCGGCGTAGCGCCCGATGAAGGCGCCCATGGAGGGTGCGCCAGCCTGCAGCGTGGTCAGACTGTCGTAGCCCAGTGCCACATCGCCCGGCGCGCCGTTGCGGTCGGGCACGATGATCTGCAACACCTTGGCGCCAAGGTTGCAGACAGCCACCTCCACGCCACTGGCGTTGCTCAGCCGGAACAGGGCCACCGGTTCTCCGCCGACCTCGCCGAAGAAGCATCGTGGGTCCAGGCGCATGGTGGGCTGCTCAAGGGGCGGGATTCACTGCGGCTTGATGCCGGCGGTCTTGATCACCTTGACCCAGCGTTGCAGTTCGCTGGCGACAAAGTCGGCATACGGCTTGGAGCCCTGCACCGGCACCACGAAGCCGTTGCTCTCGAGCTTCTGCTGGATGGCGGGCGAGGTCATCACTTCCTTGAACGCGGCTTCGAGTTTGGCGACGACGGGCGCGGGCGTGCCCTTGGCCACCGACATGCCCGACCAGGAGAGCGCTTCGAAGCCGGGGTAACCCGATTCGGCGACGGTGGGCACGTCGGGGTAGAGGCTGTTGCGCTGCAGGCTGGAGACCGCCAGCGGTCGCAGCTTGCCGGCCTTGATGTGGGGCAGGGCCACGTCTTGGTTGATGAACATCATCGGGATTTCATTGCCCAGCAGCGCGGTCATCATGGGACCGCCGCCGCGGTAGGGAATGCCGGTGAGGAAGATGCCCGCGGTCTGTTTGAACAGCTCCATGGCCATGTGGCCCGAGGCCGCGTGGGTGTAGCCATAGTCGATCTTGCCGGGGCTGGCCTTGGCGGACTTCACCAGATCGGCCAGGGTCCTGTAGGGCTGGCTGGCGTTGACCACCAGCACATTGGGACCGCTGTGCACGTGACTCAGGTGGATGAAGTCCTTGACCGAGTCGTACTTGAGGTTGGGGTTCAGGCCGTGCGCCACCGCGTTCTGGCCGACACCGGTCTGGATGATGGTGTAGCCGTCGGCCGGCGCGTTGACACCACGCTCGGTGCCGATGACCCCACCGGCGCCGCCGATGTTTTCGACCACCACCGGTTGGCCCAGCACCTTGGACAACGGCTCGGCCACCATGCGGCCCATCACGTCGGAGGTGCCACCGGGCGGGAAGGCCACGATGATCTTGATGGGTTTGCTGGGGAAGTCGCTCTGTGCGAAGGCGCCCAGCGGCAGGGCCGCTAGCGTGGACGCTGCAATCAGGTGTCGGCGTCGGATCATGGTGGTGTCTCCTTGGTGGGTGGAAGGAATTTGCCGGTCGAGCCGCCGGCTATGAAGGGGAGCGATCCAGGGCACCGCCGGGCCGGCTTTGCCGGACGGCCAGTGCCGCCCCCTTGAGGGGGTCGTGCGAAGCGCGGCGGGGGTGGGTCATGTCATGTAATCGGCGCGGGGTTGAACAGCACCAGGTCGTTGTGCAGGCCCCATTTCTCAGCCCAGGTCTTTTCGCCGCTGGCCACCGCGAGCATCAGCTCGAAGAGTTCCTGTCCCACGCTCTCGATGCTCGCGTCGCCGCTGGCGATGCGGCCGGCGTTGATGTCCATCAGGTCGTGCCAGCGCCGCGCCAGGTCGTCGCGCGTGGCCACCTTGATCACCGGGCATGCGGCCAGGCCATAGGGCGTGCCGCGGCCGGTGGTGAACACGTGCAGGTTCATGCCGGCGGCGAGTTGCAGCGTGCCGCAGATGAAGTCGCTCGCGGGAGTGGCGGCGAAGATCAGGCCTTTCTGCTTCACCTTCTCGCCGGGTCCGATCACGCCATGGATCGGGCCGTTGCCGCTCTTTACGATGGAGCCCATGGCTTTTTCGACGATGTTCGAAAGGCCGCCCTTCTTGTTGCCCGGCGTGGTGTTGGCGCTGCGGTCGGCCTGGCCTCGTGCCAGGTAGGCGTCGTACCAGCCCAGCTCGCGCACGATGGCCTCGGCCACATCGGGCGTGGCGGCGCGGCGGGTGAGCTGGTCCACCGCGTCGCGCACCTCGGTGTTCTCGCTGAACATGACGGTGGCGCCTGCGCGCACCAGCAGGTCGGTTGCATAGCCCACCGCCGGGTTGGCGGTGACGCCGGAAAACGCGTCGCTGCCGCCGCACTGCACGCCGACCACGAGCTCGCTGGCCGGGCAGGTTTCACGCTGGCGCCGGTTCAGGCGCTCCAGGTGACCGCGTGCCTGCACGAGGATCGAATCGATCATCGACATGAAACCGACGTGTTTGTCGTCTTGAAGACAGACCACGTCCGGCCCCTCGCGTTGATCGGCAATCGGGATCGCGTTCGACGGGAACAGCCGCTCGGGTTGCAGCTTCTCGCAGCCCAGGCTGAGCACCATCACCTCGCCACCGAAGTTGGGGTTGCTCGCGAGGTTGCGCACCGTGCGGATCGGGATGATGGCGTCGGGCGCGTCGATGGCAACACCGCAACCGTAGCTGTGCGTGAGGCCCACCACGCCGTCCACCTTCGGGTACTGCGGCAACAGGACTTTGCGGATGCGCTCGACCGCGAATTCGAGCACCCCGGCCACGCATTGCACGGTGGTGGTGATGGCGAGCAGGTTGCGTGTGCCGACGCTGCCGTCGGCGTTGCGGTAGCCCTGGAAGCTGTACCCGCCCAGCGGTGGCAACTCGGCCGGTGGCTGCGGCGCGGGCAGGCCCTGCAGCGAGCGCGCCTCGGGCATCACCAGGCGCTGTTCGGTCACCCAGCCGCCAGCGGCAATGTCCACCGCAGTGTGGCCGATCACCACGTTGTAGCGCCGCACGGCGCTGCCGGCGGGCAGGTCGATCAGGGCGACCTTGTGCCCTTGCGGAATGGCTTGCAGCAGCGTCGGCCCGCCGGGCAGAGCGGTGCCCGATGGCAGACCCCCATCGTTGACCACCACCGCGACGTTGTCGGCCGGGTGGATGCGGATGGTGCGGGGCGCGGGTGCCATCGGTTCGCTCAAATGGCCGCCGGTGTCTTGAAGCGGCCAGCCAGCGCCTGTGCGCTGTCGCGCAGCAGGTTCTGGTCGGCGCCGACCGCCACGAACAGGCAGCCCTGGGTGATGTAGTGGCGCGCCAGGGTTTCGTCGCCGGTGAGGATGCCGGGCGCCTTGCCACAGCGCCGGATGCGTGCGATGGCGTCGTCGATCGCGGCGAGCACCTCGGGGTGTTTGGGGTTGCCGAGGTGGCCGAGCGCGGCCGACAGGTCGCCGGGCCCGATGAACACGCCATCGATGCCGTCGACGCCCGCGATCGCTTCGAGGTTGTTCAGGCCCTGCACGGTTTCCACCTGCACCAGCACGCAAATTTCATCGGCGCAGCGGTGCGCGTAGTCCTTCACGCGGCCATAGCCGCTGGCGCGCGGGGCGCCTGCGTAACCGCGCACGCCCTGTGGCGGATAGCGTGTGTAGGCCACCGCGTTGCGGGCTTCTTCTTCGGTCTGCACATAGGGCACCAGCAGGGTCTGCACACCGATGTCGAGCAGGCGCTTGAACACAACCATGTCGTTCCACGGCGGGCGCACGATGGCGCTGGTCTTGGTGCCCTTCATCGCCTGCAGTTGCGACAGCAATTCGGGCAGCTCGTTGGGCGAGTGCTCCATGTCGAGCAGCAGCCAGTCGAAGCCGCTGTCGGCAAGGATCTCGGTGCTCAGGTGGCTGCACAGGTGCGACCACAGTCCGATCTGCTGCTGGCCGCCGAGGATCGAGCGTTTGAAGTGGTTGAGGGGCAGTTCCATGGTGTACTCGATGAGTGGGGTCGGGCGAGGGGCGGAATCAGGAATTTCCGGCGATCTGGAAGTTGGTGGCGGCTTCCAGCGCCCGCACCAGACCCGAGTGGTCCCAGGCAGCGCCGCCCAGGGCCACGCAGCTGTTCATCATCTGCGCGGCGCTGGCGGTGTGCGGCAGGCTCAGGCCGAGCGCGCGGGCACCTTCCAGTGCGAGGTTCAGGTCTTTCTGGTGCAGCTCGATGCGGAAACCCGGGTTGAAGGTGCGCTTGATCATGCGTTCACCGTGCACCTCCAGGATGCGGCTGGCGGCGAAACCGCCCATCAGCGCCTGGCGCACCTTGGCCGGATCGGCGCCTGCCTTGGCGGCAAACAGCAGCGCCTCGCCCACCGCTTCGATGTTGAGCGCCACGATGATCTGGTTGGCCACCTTGCAGGTCTGGCCGTCGCTCACGCCACCCACCAGGGTGATGTTCTTGCCCATCAGCTCAAACAGCGGCTGGACGGTGGCAAACGATGCTTCGGTCGCGCCCACCATGATGGTCAGGCTCGCGGCCTTGGCGCCGACTTCGCCACCACTCACGGGCGCGTCGATGTAGTCGCAGCCCAGCGCCTGAATGCGTTTCGCGAAGTCCTTGGTGGCGATGGGCGAGATCGAGCTCATGTCCACCACGGTTTTGCCAGCCGACAAGCCTTTGTCCAGCCCGGTCTCGCCAAACAGCACCTCGGCCACGTGTGGCGTGTCGGGCACCATGAGGAAGACGATGTCGGCCGCGCGCGCCACGTCGGCGGGGGTGGCGCAGGCGTGGGCACCCGCCGCCAGCAGTGTTTCAGGCACGCCGCTGCGCGACTGCACGTGCAGCTCGTGGCCTGCCGCAAGCAGGTGACCGGCCATGGGCGCGCCCATGATGCCGAGTCCGATGAAGCCGAGTTTCATGCGAGGTTCCTCCGTGTGTTGTGGGGTGTGCTGGGTGGTCGCTTGGGGGTGGCTGAGCTACCGCACCAGCGCGGGTTGCTTGGGGTTGAAGCTCCAGCCCGGCATCAGGTACTGCATGGCGATGGCATCGTCGCGCGCGCCCAGGCCGTGCTGCAGGTAGAGCTGGTGGGCTTTCTCTACTTCGGCCATGTCGATCTCGATGCCGAGACCGGGCTTTTGGGGCACCTGCACGTAGCCGCCTTCGATCTTCAGCGGGTCTTTCGTGAGGCGCTGGCCGTCCTGCCAGATCCAGTGCGTGTCGATCGCCGTGACCTTGCCCGGTGCGGCCGCGCCCACGTGGGTGAACATGGCGAGCGAAATGTCGAAGTGGTTGTTCGAATGGCTGCCCCAGGTCAGGCCCCAGTCGCGGCAGGTCTGCGCCACGCGCACGCTGCCCGCCATGGTCCAGAAGTGCGGATCGGCGAGCGGTATGTCCACGCTCTGCAGCGCCAGCGAATGCGCCATCTGGCGCCAGTCGGTGGCGACCATGTTGGTGGCCGTGGGCAGACCGGTGGCGCGGCGGAACTCGGCCATCACTTCACGGCCACTGAAACCTTCTTCGGCTCCACACGGGTCTTCGGCGTAGGCCACCACGCCGCGCATCTGGTGGCCCAGGCGGATCGCGTCTTTCAGCAGCCAGCCGCCGTTCGGGTCCAGCGTCACGCGCGCTTCGGGGAAGCGCTCGTGCAGCGCGGTCACGGCCTCCACCTCGGCGTCACCCGCGAGCACGCCGCCCTTGAGCTTGAAGTCCTGGAAGCCGTAGCGCGCCTGAGCGGCCTCGGCCAGGCGCACCACGGCGTCGGTCGTCATCGCCTCCTCATGGCGCAGCCGACACCAGTCATCGGCGCTGTCGGGTTCGCTGGCCGGATCGACATACGGCAAGTCGGTCAGCGTGCGGTCGCCCACGTAAAACAGGTAGCCCAGCATCTGCACCGCATCGCGCTGCTGGCCTTCGCCCAGCAGTGCCGCCACCGGCACGCCCAGGTGCTGGCCCATCAGATCGAGCAGGGCCGATTCCACGGCGGTCAGCGCGTGGATGGTGGTGCGCAGGTCAAAGGTCTGCAGACCGCGGCCGCCGCTGTCGCGGTCGGCGAACCTTACCCGCATCGTATTCAGGATGGCCTGCAGGTTGCCGATGCCCTGTCCCTCGACCAGCGGGCGCGCCTCTTCGAGCGTCTGCCGGATCTTCTCGCCACCGGGCACCTCGCCCAGTCCGGTATGACCGGCCGTGTCGGTGACGATGACGATGTTGCGCGTGAAGAACGGCGCGTGTGCCCCCGAGAGGTTGAGCAGCATGCCGTCGCGCCCGGCGACCGGGATCACGCGCATGGACGAGACGACAGGGGCAGAAGAGGCGGGCATAAAAATCAGAATCGGGGTTGATGCCCGGTGAACGACGGGTCGTATTTGCGCATCTGCGCGAGGTCGTCGCGGTTGCGGATGGTGGTGTTCAGGTAGTTGGCGTGCAGACGGGCCAGGGCCTCTGGGTCGATCTGCACGCCCAGTCCGGGCGTGGTGGGCACGCGCAGGCTGCCATCTTCAAACCGCAGACGACCGCCTTGCACCACTTCATCGTCCTGCCAGGGGTAGTGGGTGTCACAGGCGTAGGACAGCAGCGGCACCGAGGCCGCCAGGTGCGTCATGGCGGTGAGGCTGATGCCCAGGTGCGAATTCGAATGCATCGACAGGCCCAGGCCGAAGGTCTCGCACATCAGCGCCAGGCGCTGGGTGGCGCGCAGACCGCCCCAGTAGTGGTGGTCGCTCAGCACGAGCTTCACCGGGCAGCCCATCTCGGCGTTGCGGCGGAATTCCTTGAGGTCGGTGACCACCATGTTGGTGGCCAGCGGCACGTCGCACGCAGCGGCCACCGCGGCCATGCCGTCCAGGCCTGGGGCTGGGTCCTCGTAGTACTCCAGCACACCGCGCAACTGCTCCACCACCTTCAGGCTGGTGGCCACGGTCCAGTTGGCGTTGGGGTCGATGCGCAGGGGCGCGCCGGGGAACGCTTTGGCCAGGGCCAGCAGGGCCGCCACTTCCTGCTCCGGCGGCAGCGCGCCCGCCTTGAGCTTGATGCTCTTGAAGCCGTATTGCTCGATCATGCGCCGCGCCTGCGCGACCATCTGCTCGGGCGTGAGGCCTTCGCCCCAGGGGTCGGGTGTGTAGGGCCTTTCGCTGTGTTGAGCAAACTTGAAAAACAGGTAGGCGCTGAATGGTACGGCCGGGCGTGCGGCGCCGCCCAGCAAGTCGACCACCGGCGCGTTGGCCAGCTGGCCTTGCAGGTCCATCATGGCGACCTCGAATGCACTGATGACTTTGGCCACGGTCTTGGACACGTGGGTGCCGGGCGCCAGCGAGACCTGTGTGCCCAGGAACTCCGACCCGGTCTGTTTCGGTGTGACCAGCGCAGCGACCCGGATCTCCATCTCGTTGAGCGCCCACGGCGAGAGCCCGGTGAGTGCAGGCGCGGCCTTGGCCATCGCTTGCAGCATGGGCAGATCGCCGTAGCTTTCGTTGATGCCGACCAGACCCGAAGCGGTCTCGATCTGAATGATCGAGCGCAAGGCCCAGGGTTCGTGGATGCCGGCCGCGTTGAGCAGCGGCGGGTCGCGAAACGCAATCGGCGTCACGCGCACATGGCGGATGGCATGAGAGGTCATTTCAAGATCAGCCCAGGCAGCCAGAGCGACAGTGCGGGGATGTAGGTCACCGCCATCAGCACCAGCATCAACGCGCCAAAGAACGGCAGCAGCGCCTTGACCACTTGTTCCATCGGCAGCTTGGCCACGGCGGCGCCCACGAACAGCACACCGCCCACCGGCGGGGTGATCAGACCCAGCCCCAGGTTCACCAGCATGATCATCCCGAAGTGCACCGGGTCCACGCCGATGCTGATGGCCACCGGCAGCAGGATGGGTGTGAGGATCAGGATCAGCGGCGCCATGTCCATCAGCGTGCCGAGCAGCAGCATGAGCACGTTGATCAGCGCGAGGATCACATAGCGGTTGTCCGACACAGTGGTCAGCAGCGCGGTGATCTTCATCGGGATCTGCATCAGGGTCATGATGTAGCCGAAGCTCGCGGCGAACGCGATCAGGATCATCACGATGGACAGCGTCTTGACCGTGCGGTGCACCAGCTTCGGGGTTTCACTCCACTTGTAGTCGCGGTAGATGAACATGGTGACGAAGAAGGCCCAGAGCACCGCGATGGAGGCCGATTCGGTGGGCGTGAACACACCGCTGAGGATGCCGCCGAGGATGATCACCATCGTCATCAGGCCCCACAGCGCGTCAGCGCAGATCTTGAGCGCCTGGCGCAACGGGATCACGTCGCCCTTGGGGTAGTTGCGTTTGCGCGCCATGTAGAGGCACATGATGGACAGCGTCAGACCGAGCAGCAGCCCGGGCAGCACACCGGCCATGAACAGCGCGGCGATCGAGACCGAGCCACCCGCCGCCAGCGAATAGATGACGGCGTTGTGGCTGGGCGGGATCAGGATCGCCTGAATCGACCCGCTGACCGTGACGGCGGTGGCGAAGTCGCGTGGGTAGCCCTTCTTCTCCATCTCCGGAATCAGCACGGTGCCGACCGAGGCGGTGTCGGCCATCGACGAGCCAGAGATGGCGCCGAAGAAGGTGGAAGCCAGGATGTTGACCAGCGAGAGGCCGCCCCGGATGAAGCCGACCAGCACGTTGGCAAACGCCACCAGTCGCCGCGCCATGCCGCCCTCGGCCATGATGGCCCCGGCCAGCACAAAGAAAGGGATTGCGAGCAGCGAAAACTTGTTGACGCCGTTGGCGATGGCGATCATCACCGCGTCCAGCGGGATGTCGATGAACCAGGCGCCGATGAGTGCCGAGATGCCCATGGCATAGGCCACGGGGGTGCCGATCAGGATCAGCACAAAGAAACTGCCGAGCAGGATGAAGGCGTCCATCACGCAGCCCCTTTGGGAGGTTCGTGGTCGAAGGTGACCACCGCACGGTGGCGCTGGTCACCCAGGACAATGTGTTCGAGCACGAACAGCGCGGTCACGGCGCCGCCAATGGGCACCGGCAGGTAGGTGAAGCCCACCGGCATCCAGGGCAGTTCAGGGATGGACTGGCCCCAGGTGCCGATGCACAGCTGGATGCCGTACCAGAGCATGAACAGCGAGACCAGCAGCATCAGCACATGCACCACGCCGCGCAGCGGCCGGCGCAGGGATTCAGGCAGGCGCTGCGTGAGCATTTCGACCGCGATGTGCCCACCGGCGCGGTAGCTGCACGCGGCCCCCAGGAAGGTGAACACCACCATCAGCAGGATGGAAATCGGTTCAGGCCACTGCGAGCCGGTGCCCAGCACGTAGCGGGTAAAGATACCCCAGGGAATGAACAGCGACATGAAGAAGATGCACGCCCCCGCGACCCAGATGCTGGCCAGGTAGACCGCGTCGAGAAGGCGCGAGACAGGGTGTCCGCTGGGACTGTGGTGACTCATAGGTGCATCAAAAAAAAGAAGTGAGAGGTCGAGCGCGCCCAGCACACACCGAGGAACCGGCTTTGCCGGGCCTCAGGGGTGGTCCCCCCTTCGGGGGGAAGACGCGAAGCGGCGCAGGGGGGGTGCGCCCCCGGCGCAGGGGGGATTACTTCACCGCTTCAATCTTGGCCATCAGGTCGGACAGCTTCTCGCCGTACTTGGCGCGCACCGGTGCGGTGGCGTCAAAGAAGGGCTTCTGGTCCACGTTGATGAACTCCACGCCAGCCGCCTTGAGCTTGCCCGTGTATTCCTCGACGCTCTTGTCCCACAGCTGGCGCTGTTCCATCTGCGACTCGCGAGCCAGCCTTCTCACCAGGGTCTGGTCGGCGGGTGTCAGCCGGTCCCAGGCCACCTTGGACATCACCAGGATCTCGGGAATGATCAGGTGGTTGGTCTGGCTGTAGAACTTGGCCGGGGTGGTGTAGTGGTTGGCGGTGAAGTAGCTCGGCGGGTTGTTTTCAGCGCCGTCGATCACCCCGGTCTGCAGCGACGTGAAGACCTCGCCGTAGGCCATGGCGATGCCGTTGCCACCCATGGCGTTCATGGTGTCCACAAACAGCGGGTTGCCCATCATGCGGACCTTCTGGCCCCGCAGGTCGGCGGGCGTGCGCACTGGCTTCTTGGTGTAAAGGCTGCGGGCACCGCCGTCCATCCAGCTCAGACCCACCAGGCGCGCCGGGCTCGCTGTGACCTTGGCCAGCAGTTCGTCGCCCACGGCACCGTCGATCACCTTGCGCATGTGGGCCACATCGCGGAACACGAACGGCATGTTGAACACGTTGACCTCGGGCACGACCGGACCGATCACACCCAGCGAGATGCGGGCCAGCTGGATCGCGCCGAGCTGCGTCTGCTCCACGGCTTCTTTTTCCTGGCCCAGCACGGCGCCCGGGAAGGTCTGGATCTTGATGCGGCCCTGGGTGGCGGCTTCGAGTTTTTTGCCCATGCTCTCCACCGCGACCACGGTGGGGTAACCGGCGGGGTGGGTGTCGTGCGATCTCAGCACAGTCTGGGCCTGTGCGGTCAAGGGCAGCATGGCGGCAAGAACCATGCTGGTCATAAGGCGGCGTTGCAGTTTCATCAGAGTCTCCGTTGGTGGTGGTTGAGGTGAGAAAAACCGTGCCGCTGCGTCAGATCACGCAACGCGGCTCGTCCAGGCCCCTCACGCCTGGACGCAGTGCAAAAACGCTTCCGGCCAGCGGTTGATCGGACAGATCACCGCCGGGCCGGATGGACGTGACAAACAGGGTGTCGAGACCGGCGCCGCCGAACGCGCACATGGCCGGTTTTCTGACCGGCACCGCCAGCGACCGGTCGAGCTGGCCGGTGGGCGTGAAGCGGTGCACCAGGCCAGCGTCGTTGCCGCAGATCCAGTAGCCGCCATCGGCGTCCACCGCGGCACCATCGGGCCGGCCCGGCAGGGGCTTGAAGTCGATGAAGATGCGGCGGTTGTGCGGCGTGCCGGTGTCGGTGTCGTAATCGAAGGCCCAGACGGTCTGCCGGTTGGGGTGCGAGTCCGACAGGTACATCGTGCGCCCGTCGGGGCTGAAGGCCATGCCGTTGGGCGTGATGTAGCCCGCATCGATGTACCGGAGTTCGCCAACCGCGTCCAGCGCGTAGAGGCTGCCCGAGGTCGCGGCCAGCGACATGTTGGCCACCATGGTCCCGGCGCGCAGTCGGCCCTGGCGGTCGCAGCGGCCGTCGTTGAAGCGCATGCCTTCCTGGGGGTGCACCACGCGGGCGATCCACTCGCTCGCCACCGAGCCGTCATCCTGCGGGGTGAGTCGGGCCACCCCGGTTTCCATGGCGGCGATCCACTCACCGTGGGGCAGGGCGTCGCTGCCAGCGGCCAGCGCGATGCAGCCGGTCTGCTCCGGCATGGCCCATTGCCGGGCCCGGCCGCTGGCGCTGTTCCAGCACCACAGCGCCTTGCCCGGAATGTCGACCCACCACAGGCACTGCCGCGCGCCGTCCCAGACGGGGCTCTCGCCCACGCCGTTGCGGGCGTCCAGCACCAGTTCGGCTTGTGCGTGGGTCATCATGACTTCACGAAGGCGCCGCCCTGGTAGATGGCGGCCGGATCGTTCAGGTCGGGCGCGCTGGTGCGGGCAAACACCGCGTCGCGGAACACGTCCGAGCTGTCCTGTGGCACGTACCCGATGTGGCGCGCGCGGCTGTTGTCCCACCAGGTCACGGCGTTGTCGGACATGCCGAACACGATGCTGTGGCCCAGCACCGGGGTGGACAGGCAGGCGCTGATCAGCCGGTGCAGGTCGTCAAAGCTCAGCCAGGTGGCCAGCATGCGGCGGTCGCGCGGCTCGGGAAACGACGAGCCGATGCGCACACAGGCGGTCTCGATGCCATGGCGGTCTAAGTACAGGCGCGCGAAGTCTTCGCCGAAGGCCTTGCTCACGCCGTAGAAGCCGTCCGGGCGCGGTGGGTGGTCGGCGTTGATGGTGTCGCTTTGTTTGTAAAAACCGGTGACGTGGTTGGAGCTGGCGAACACCACCCGCTTCACGCCGTGGCGTCGGGCCGCTTCGTACAGGTGGTACACCCCCAGGATGTTGGCCTGCAGGATGGCCGGGAACGGCGCCTCTACCGAGATGCCGCCCATGTGAACGATCGCATCGCACCCGGCCACGGCCGCGTCCACCGCTGCCGCGTCCGCCAGATCTGCCAGTACGATCTCTTCGCCGTCTCTGGGCTCACCCAGTGCCACCTTGTCAGACAACCTTAGCACGTCGCAGTCCGCGGTCAAGCGAGAACGCAGGGCGGTTCCCAGGCCACCGGCGGCGCCGGTCAGCAGGATCCGGCGGTGATTCTTGACAGGGTTAACCATGATATTCAAAGATATTTGTCAGGGCGCTATCAGAGCGCCGGGCCTTTGGACGGCAGGAGGCTGGATGGGTGCTCGGGTTGTATGTTGTCAGACAACATGGCATGATTGTGAAAACTCCCGCCCAAGCTGTCAATGAAAAAAGCATGGACCTCGTGAAAACCCTGAACCCGGAGACCCCGGCCGACACCGCAGCCCTGGCGCCTTCCCGTCGCCCGCGCGGTTTGGTCCAGGAAATCGTTTCGACGCTGGAAACCGACATCCGGCAAGGACGCTTGATGCGGGGTCAGAAACTGCCCACCGAATCCGAGCTGGTCGGGCGTTTCGACGTCAGCCGCACCGTGGTGCGGGAGGCCATCTCGCGCTTGCAGGCGTCGAACCTGGTCGAGACCCGCCACGGCATCGGCACTTTTGTCATCGAACCGCCGGCCGCCGAACCCACGTTTCGCATTGCGCCGGAGGACATGGCCACCGCGGCCGACGTGATCTCCCTGCTGGAGTTGCGCATGAGCCTGGAGAGCGAAGCCGCGGCGCTGGCGGCGCAGCGGCGCTCTCCCGAAAGCCTGTCGGCGATGGCGGCGGCGCTGGCATCGTTCCAGGTCGCGATCCATGCCGACTCCGATGCCGTGCCTTCGGACTTTCAGTTCCACATGGAGGTTGCTCGTGCCACCGGCAACCGCCACTTCGCCGAGCTGATGACCTACCTGGGCACCATGATCATTCCGCGCACCCGGCTCAAGACCGCGGCCAGCGCGCCCGAAGGGCGGCTGCCTTACCTGGAGCGGGTGCATCAGGAGCATGAAAACATCCTGGAGGCCATCCGACGCCAGGAGCCTGAGGCGGCGCGGGCAGCGATGCGCACCCACCTTTCGAACAGCCGCGAACGGCTGCGTCGTGCGCAACCCGCCGAGCTTGCTGCGAGTGCAGGCACCTCTGTCATGTCATCGGCCTTGCCGCCATCGCGGAACCCGGCCTCGCAGCTGGCAGCCATCCGGGAAGGCTGACCCGCCGTCCCTGACGGCGCACACCGCAGCGAACACGAACGCCTCTGGCACGCAGGCCTCCAGCACGTACGCCAGCGCACAGACGCCACCACGCACGCCCCTTAAGGTCCACCCATCTCAATGATGGATGGACCCCGATGCTGAAAAACAAAGTGGTGCTCGTCACCGGTGCCGCCTCTGGCATCGGCCGCGCCATTGCCCTGGTTGCTGCTCGCGAAGGCGCGCACCTGGTGCTCTCTGACCTGGACGCGCACGCCGGCAGCGAGACCCTCAACCAAGTGCGAGCGTTGGGCGCCGAGGGCTTGTTCGCGGCATCCGACGCGGGCAAGAACGAAGATGCCCAGGCGCTGGTGGACCAGACCATGGCCCACTTTGGTCGCCTGGATGTGGCCTGCAACAACGCCGGCATTGGCGGCGCCCCCGCGTTGCTGGCCGACTACCCGCTCGATGCCTGGGCGCAGGTGATCAACGTCAACCTCTCGGGCGTGTTCTACGGCATGCGCGCCCAGATCCCCGCGATGCTGCTCAATGGCGGTGGCTCCATCGTCAACACCGCCTCCATCCTCGGCATGGTGGGCATGGCCACAGCGCCCGCCTACACGGCCGCCAAGCACGGCGTGATCGGCCTCACGCAGGCCGCCGCCATCGCCTACAGCGGCCAGGGCGTGCGCATCAACGCGGTCGGTCCCGGCTTCATCCACACGCCCATGGTCCATGCGCTCGAAGACGACCCCATCGTCAAGGCCGCGCTGATCGCTGCGCACCCCATCGGCCGTCTCGGTCTGCCCGAAGAGGTGGCCGAGCTGGTTGTCTGGCTCGCCTCCACGCGGGCTTCCTTCGTCACCGGCGCGTACTACCCCGTCGATGGCGGCTACCTCGCCCGCTGAACCTCAACCCTTTCTTTTTTCTGGAGTACTTTCATGACCTACCGCCACCCCATCCGCACCGCCTTCCTGGCCACCAGCTTCACGGCCCTGGCCGCCCTGACCGCCTGCAGCAAGAGCGTCGAACCCGAGACCGTGACGCCGCCTTCGCCACCCATCACCATGGGCACCCAGGTGGACGACACGGTGATCACCTCCGGCGTCAAGTCCGCGCTCATGAGCGACGACCTGGTCAAGAGTTTTGACCTGCAGGTCGAGACCCGCAAAGGCACCGTGCAGCTCAGCGGCTTCGTCGATAGCCAGGCCCAGATCGACCAGGCCGTGGCGCTCACCCGCGCCGTGGCTGGTGTGACCGATGTGGAAAACGGCGTGACCCTCAAGGGCGGCGACAGCACCGTCGGCACCAAGATCGACGACGCGTCCGTCACCGGCCGCGTCAAGACCGCGCTGCTGGCCGACCCCGGCATCAAGAGCTTTGACATCAGCGTGGTCACCTTCAAAGGCGAGGTGCAGCTCACCGGTTTCGTCAACAACGAAGAGCAGATCGAACAGGCCGGCAAACTGGCCCGTGCCGCCGAAGGCGCCACCGGCCTTAAGAACGAACTGATGGTCAAGAAGTAAGCACCATGGCCAATACCCACGAACTGACTTCGGTGAAGACACTGCGCAGCCAGGCCCGCAAACACCTCGAACACGGTGCTGTCACCGCCGGCTACAGCGCGGACCGATCCAAGGTCCTCAAGATGCTCAACGAAGCACTGGCCACGGAGATCGTGTGCGTGCTGCGCTACCGGCGCCACCACTTCATGGCGCGCGGCATCCATGGCCAGACCGTGGGCGCCGAGTTCCTGGTGCATTCCAACGAAGAGCAGGGACACGCCGACCAGCTGGCCGCGCGCATCGTGCAGCTCGGCGGGGAGCCCGACTTTTCACCCGACAGCCTGAGCGAGCGCAGCCATGCCGAGTACGTGCCCGCCAAAACACTGCCCGACATGATCCGGGAGAACCTGGTGGCCGAACGCATCGCCATCGACAGCTACCGCGACATGATCCGCTACCTCGGCGACAAGGACACGACCACCAGCGACCTGCTCAAGCAGATCCTGGCGGTGGAAGAGGAACATGCGGACGAACTGGCGGATTTGCTGGAAGGCATGCCGGCGGGCGACAGCTGAGTTTCATTGAGGCGAGAAGTCTCCGTTGGGGGCCGTGCGGGAACGCATGGCCCCTTTTTTTGTTGACCTTGATCGCGGTGGCCTTGCCCGCATACGCCACCCGGCGTACATACGCCCTTCAGGGTTCTCCCTAGCATCCGGTTGTCCGCTGAAATCCGCCTCGCCAGGTGGTTCGGCGGCAGACATCACCCCTCAACCGGATCTGCTCAAACCCCTGGAGAAGCCCCATGCTGCAACGTCGATTCACCCTCAAAGCCTTGACGGTCGCCACCGCCCTGGGCGCCTTTGGTATCACCGCCCACGCCCAGAGCACCATCAAGGTCGGCGTGCTGCACAGCCTGTCGGGCACCATGGCCATTTCGGAAACCGTGTTGAAAGACGTGGCCCTGATGGCCATTGACGAGATCAACGCCAAGGGCGGCGTGCTGGGCAAGAAGATCGAACCCGTGGTGGTCGACCCGGCTTCCAACTGGCCGCTGTTTGCCGAGAAGGCCAAACAGCTGATCGACCAGGACAAGGTGGCCGTGGTGTTCGGTTGCTGGACCAGCGTGAGCCGCAAGTCGGTGCTGCCGGTGTTTGAAGAGAAGAACAACCTGCTGTTCTACCCGGTGCAGTACGAGGGCGAGGAGCTGTCCAAAAACGTGTTCTACACCGGCGCTGCCCCCAACCAGCAAGCCATTCCCGCGGTGGAATACCTGATGAGCAAGGACGGCGGCTCGGCCAAGCGCTTCGTGCTGCTGGGCACCGACTACGTGTACCCCCGCACCACCAACAAGATCCTGCGCGCCTTCCTGAAGAGCAAGGGCATCCCCGAGAGCGACATCATGGAGGAGTACACCCCCTTCGGTCACTCCGACTACCAGACCATCATTGCCAACATCAAGAAGTTCGCCGCCGCGGGCAAGAAGACGGCCGTGGTCTCCACCATCAACGGCGACTCCAACGTGCCGTTCTACAAAGAGCTGGGCAACGCCGGTCTGTCGGCCAAGCAGGTGCCTGTGGTGGCCTTCTCGGTGGGTGAAGAAGAGCTGCGCGGCGTGGACACCAAGCCGCTGGTGGGTCACCTGGCCGCCTGGAACTACTTCATGAGCATCAAGAACCCGACCAACGCCGCGTTCATCAAGAAGTGGAGCGACTACGCCAAGGCCAAGAACATCCCCGGCCACAAGGACAAGCCGCTCACCAACGATCCGATGGAAGCCACCTACATCGGCATCCATATGTGGGCGCAGGCGGTTGAAAAGGCCAAGAGCACCGACACCGACAAGGTGATCGCCGCCATGGCCGGCCAGACCTTCAAGGCACCGGGCGGCTTCACCTCCACCATGGACAAGGAAAACCACCACCTGCACAAGCCAGTGTTCATCGGTGAGATCAAGGCCGACGGTCAGTTCAACGTGGTGTGGAAGACCAAGGGTCCGGTGGTCGCCGATCCGTGGAGCGACTTCATCGCCGAGAACAAGGGCAAGGCCAACGTACCTTTGAAGAAGTAAGCGGGAGACGTGATGCGCTGGCTGCGAACCTGTTTTGCCCTGTTGTGCCTGATCGGTGCAGCCAGTGCCCACGCACTCACCCCGGCCGATGCCCTGGCGCTGGCCGCGGGCGATGGCGACGAGCGCATCGAGGCGCTCAACCGCCTGAGCGTGGACCCCGACGAAAAGGCGCTGGCGCTGATCCAGGCCATGTCCAACGACGCCGTCAAGGTGCAGGGTGAGCAGGTGCTCATCGTGGCCGACGACGGCACCGCCACCGACGCCGTGACCGGCGCGGTGGTCCCTCTTTCCGACCAGGCCGAGGACGCCATGGTCAACAACCGCATGCGCGGCGCGTTGGAAGCCGCAGCCGCGCTGCGCGACGTGTTCGGCAGCGACGTGGAACGGCAGCGCGAGGCGGCCGCCCTGCTGCAGCGCAGCGCCTTCCAGGAGCCGGACGCCGCGGCCCTGCCCGTGCTCGAGAAGGCCCTGGCCGGCCAGCTGGACGAACAGGCCCGGGCCAGCCTGGAGCAGGCGCGCGCCGCCATGCAGCTGGCCAGCGAAGACGAGGCGCAGCGCCTGGCCGCCGCCCAGACCTTGGCCGGCATGGGCCAGCGGGCCCTGAGGCCGCTGTTGCTGCAGCAGATGGAGGTTGAAACCAGCCCGGCAGTCAAGGCCGAGTTGCAAGCCGCCCTGGCCGCGCTGGACCGCAAGCTGGCGGTGGCCAATGGCTTGTCGCAGGCCTTCACCGGCATCAGCCTGGGCAGCATCCTGCTGCTGGCGGCGCTGGGCCTGGCCATCACCTACGGGCTGATGGGTGTGATCAACATGGCGCACGGCGAGCTGATCATGATCGGCGCTTACGCCACCTGGCTGGTGCAGTCCTTCTTCAAGGAGGCGTTTCCCGGCCTGTTCGACTGGTACCTGCTCGCGGCACTGCCGGTGGCTTTCATGACCGCGGCGCTGGTGGGCGCGGCCATGGAGCGCACCGTGATCCGCTTTCTGTACGGCCGCCCGCTGGAAACGCTGCTGGCCACCTGGGGCATCAGCCTGGTGCTGATGCAGGGCGTGCGCAGCCTGTTTGGCGCGCAGAACGTGGGTGTAGAAAACCCGAGCTGGATGAGCGGCAGCGTCACGCTCATGGGCAGCCTCACGCTGCCCTGGAACCGCATCATCATCATCGCCTTCGCGGCGGCCGTGCTGATCGGCGTCACGCTGCTCATCACCCGCACGCGGCTCGGTCTGTTTGTGCGTGGCGTCACGCAGAACCGCCCCATTGCCAGCTGCATGGGCGTGAACACCGCGCGCATCGACACCTATGCTTTCGCACTCGGCTCCGGCATCGCCGGCATGGCGGGTTGCGCTCTGAGCCAGATCGGCAACGTGGGCCCCGACCTCGGCCAGAACTACATCGTGGACTCGTTCATGGTGGTGGTGCTCGGTGGTGTGGGCCAGCTCGCGGGCACGGTGTACGCCGCGCTGGGCCTGGGCCTGATGAACAAGTTTCTCGAAGGCTGGGCCGGTGCGGTGCTGGCCAAGATCGCGGTGCTGGTCTTCATCATCGTCTTCATCCAGAAACGCCCGCAAGGCATCTTCGCCATGAAAGGCCGTGAGGCATGACCAGCGCAACCGTTTCTCTTCCTGCGCCTGGCCCGCTGCTCACGCGCGGCGCATTCAGCGGCGTGATGGTCGCGTTGCTGGTGGTCTGTGCCGTGGCGCCCGCGCTGAACCTGCTCGTGCCTGCTGACAGCGTGTTCCACCTGTCCGACTACATGGTCGGCCTGCTGGGCAAGATCATGTGCTACGCCATCTGCGCGCTGGCCATGGATCTGATTTGGGGCTACACCGGCATCCTGTCGCTGGGCCACGGCCTGTTCTTTGCGCTGGGCGGTTATGTGATGGGCATGTACCTCATGCGCCAGATCGGCCTGGACGGCAACTACAAGAGCGAGCTGCCGGACTTCATGGTTTTCCTCGACTGGAAAGAGTTGCCATGGCACTGGGCGCTGAGCGACAGTTTCATCGCCACGCTGCTGCTGATCGTGCTGGTGCCGGGCCTGGTGGCCTTCGTGTTCGGCTACTTCGCCTTCCGCTCGCGCATCAAGGGTGTGTACTTCTCCATAATCACGCAGGCGCTCACTTTCGCCGCGCTGCTGCTGTTCTTCCGCAACGAAACCGGCATGGGCGGCAACAACGGCTTCACCGATTTCAAGCGCATCCTGGGCTTGCCGATCGCCACACAAGAGATGCGCATGACGCTGTTCGTCATCACCGGCCTGACGCTGCTCGGCTTCTACCTGTTTGCGCGCTGGCTGGTGGCGTCCAAGTTCGGCCGTGTGCTGCAGGCGGTGCGCGATGCGGAGAGCCGCGTCATGTTCTGCGGCTACAACCCGCTGCCCTACAAGCTCACCATCTGGACCATCTCGGCGGTGATGTGTGGCATTGCCGGTGCGCTGTACGTGCCGCAGGTCGGCATCATCAACCCGGGTGAGATGAGCACCGCCGCCAGTATCGAGATCGCGATCTGGGCCGCTGTGGGTGGCCGCGCCACGTTGATCGGTCCGATCATCGGCGCCTTCATCGTCAACGGCGCCAAGAGCTGGCTCACCGTGAGTTTCCCCGAGTACTGGTTGTACTTTCTGGGCGCTCTGTTCATCGCGGTCACGCTGTGGATGCCGCAAGGCGTGGTGGGGCTGGTGAAAAAACTGCGGGGCAAAACAGCATGACGCCCGACCTGATGGAAGCCGGCGCGCAGCGCTTTGAAAAGCAACAGGCGTTTGCACCGCAAGGCCAGACCGAATCGGGCGGGCGCAGCGCGGGCTACGGCCGTATCGCCCGGGCGGGCGAGGTGGACACCACGCACGGTCGCATCCTGTACCTCGAAGACGTGCATGTGAGCTTCGACGGCTTCAAGGCCATCAACGGCCTGAGCCTGGACATCGCGCCCGGCGAGCTGCGCTGCATCATCGGCCCCAACGGCGCAGGCAAGACCACGATGATGGACATCATCACCGGCAAGACCCGGCCCGACCGAGGGACGGTGTTCTTCGGCAGCACCATCGACCTGCTGCGCTACCGCGAGCCGGAGATTGCGGCGCTGGGCATCGGCCGCAAGTTCCAGAAGCCCACGGTGTTTGAGCAGCTGACCGTGTTTGAAAACCTGGAGCTGGCGCTGGCGACCGACAAGCGCGTGCGCCACAGCATGGTGTTCACGCTGACCGGCGAAGAAAAAGACCGGCTGGCCGAGGTGCTGACCACCATCCACCTGGCCGACAGCGCAGCGCGGCAGGCGGGGCTCCTCAGCCACGGGCAGAAACAGTGGCTGGAGATCGGCATGCTGCTGATGCAGGACCCCAAGCTGCTGCTGCTCGACGAGCCTGTTGCCGGAATGACCGATGAAGAAACAGCCCGCACGGCCGAGCTTTTCCTGTCTTTGAAGGGCAAACATTCCCTGATGGTGGTGGAGCACGACATGAGCTTCATCCGCGCGATATCGGAGAAGGTGACGGTGTTGTGCGATGGGTCTGTGCTCGCCGAAGGCACCCTCGATGAGGTGCAGGCTGACGAGCGTGTGATCGAAGTGTATTTGGGCCGTTGAGGAGTCCGCCATGAGCTTGCTAGAAGTCAAAGACGTCAACCAGTACTACGGCGGCAGCCACATCCTGCGCAACGTCAACCTCACCGCCGAACTCGGCAAGGTCACCGTCGTGCTGGGTCGCAACGGTGTCGGCAAGACCACGCTGCTCAAGTCGCTGATGGGCCTGGTGCCCATCAAGAGCGGCAGCATCACGCTCGACGGCACCGCCATCGACAAAGCCACCCCCTACGAACGCGCTCGCCTTGGCATTGGCTTCGTGCCGCAAGGTCGCGAAATCTTCGGCCGTCTCACGGTGCAGGAAAACCTGCTGATGGGCCTGGCCACCAAGAAGGGCGGGACACCGATTCCTGCCGAACTGTTCGAGCTGTTCCCGGTCTTGAAGCAGATGCTCGGTCGAAGGGGTGGCGATCTCTCTGGTGGTCAACAGCAGCAGCTGGCCATCGCACGCGCACTGGCTGCCGGACCCAAGCTGCTGATCCTGGACGAACCCACCGAGGGCATCCAGCCCAACATCATCAAAGACATCGGCAAGGTGATCCGCATGCTGGCCGACCGCGGCAACATGGGCATCGTGCTGGTGGAGCAGTACTACGACTTCGCCGAGGAGCTGGCCGACCAGTACTTGGTGATGGAGCGCGGCGAGGTGATTGCCAGCGGTCCGGGCAGCGAGATGCAGGCAAAAAACATCCGCCAGCTGGTGGCGATCTAGCCGGCCTTGTCCTGCAACGCCTCGAGGTCCACGATCTGGACCGCTCCCCGGCCGAGGCGGATATGGCCCTCCCGTTCGAGCTGCTTCATTGCCGTGGACGCCTTGGGCCGGCTCACGCCCGCCCGGTGGGCGATCTGGTCGTGGGTCACGGAAAGGGTCCATGTGCCATCGACCGGCGTGCGGTCGCTGGCGATGCGCACCAAGGCCGCGGCCACCCTCACCGGCACGCTGCGCTCCAGCCAGGAGCGTTCACGACCCTGGACCTCGCGCAGGCGCCTGCTCAGAAAACGGATCAGCAGCACGGCCAGATCGGGTTGCGACAGGATCAGCGATTCGATGTCGTCCGAGCCGATCCACTGCAGCACCGTGGGTGCGGTGGCCACCATGTCCACCGTGCTCGGCTGTTCGCCGAACAGGTAGGACAGCATCACCGTTTCGCCCGGGCCGAACTGGATCGGTACCGTCTGCAGGCCCCGTCCCTGGGCGCCGTGCATCACGGCGTCGATGGTGCCCTGCACGATCACGGGCAGGCGGGTGACCCTCTGTCCCGCCGCGATGACGATCTGCCCGGGGGCGCAGTGCCACAGGGGCCTTTCGTTCAGGGACAGCCGCTCCTGCAACGCACGGGTGAGTGCGCGGTTGATGGCCTGACTGGTCGTTCCCGTGCTCGGGGTTTCGGCGGTGGCAGGAGGTTCCATGGGCAGGTGGTGCGGGTATCCACGGGGTTGCTGTGTTCCCGCGGGAACTGAAAGACGGGATGCCCGCCGCCAACATGGAGCGGTGTTCAAAGCGGCCAACCAAGGGGACGATTATGAATCTGCTCCGCCATGCATCACCTTCTGCGAGTCGGGTCGGTGCAGCGTTTGGAGCTCCTCGGCGCAGCCGTGCGCAATGGAGCGGCTGCAACGAAGTGACCGGTCCGAGGGAAACACCATGACCGCGACCCGCAGACGGGCGCTGGGCTCCGTGGCCGCAGTGGCGATGCTGTCAGCCTGTGCCGCGACGCTACCTGCGCCGGCAGCTGGCGCGCGGCGCCACTACGTGCTGGTGCACGGCGCCTGGCACGGCGCATGGGCCTGGCAGCGACTGGCACCCCGGCTGCGCAGTGCGGGGCACACCGTCAGCACACCATCCCTGTCGGGTCTTGGCGAACGGTCGCACCACGCGCCGGGCCGGGCTGGCCTGGACGTGCACGTGCAGGACATCGTGAACCACCTGCAGATGGAGGACCTGGGTCAGGTCGTTCTGGTGGGGCACTCGTACGCCGGTTGCGTGGTCTCGGGGGTGCTGGCGGCTGGCACCGGGCGCGTGGCCCACGCCATCTACCTGGACGCTTTCGTCCCTGTCGAGGGGCAGGGGCTTGCCACCTTTGTGCCGCCCGCGGTGCGCGCTGACTACGAGCGGCTGGCCGCAGCCGATGGTCTCGTGCCACCGCCCCCGCCGGACAGCTGGGGCGAGCGTTGGGGCATGACCGATCCCGAGATGCGTGCCTGGGCGCAGGCCCGCATCACGCCGCAGGCGGCACTCAGCTTCACGCAGCAGGTGCGTGGCAACCCGTTTGCCGACCCAAACGTCCGCCTGAGCTACCTGAAATGTGCACAGAACCCCAACCCGGGGTTTCGCGCTGTCGCCGCCGGTGTGCAACGCAATCCCCGCTTTCGCTATGCCGAGGTGGACGGACACCACAACGGCATGCTGATCAACCCCGAGCAAATGACCAGCGCGCTGATCGCGCTGGGCTGAGCCCGCAGCCAGGAGAACCTCATGATCAACCGAAGACACTTCACCCTCGCCGCTGGCGCCTCTGCGTTCGGCACGACGGCTCTCGCGCAGACGGAGCTCTTGCGAATCGTCGTCGGCTTTCCCGCCGGTGGCGTCGTGGACGTGGTGGCGCGCGAACTCGGTGAAGCCCTCAGGGTCACGACCGGACGCAACGTCATCGTCGAGAACCGGCCCGGCGCCGGAGGGCGTCTGGCGGTGATGGCCGTCAAGGGCGCACCGCCCGACGGCAACACACTGCTGCTGACACCATCGTCGATCATGACGCTGTACCCCAGCGCACTGAACAAGCTGCCTTACGACACGCTGGCCGACTTCGCCCCGGTCAGCACGGTGTGCCTGTCGACCAACGCGCTGGCCATCGGCATGCACGTGCCGGCCCGCACCATGGGCGAGTTCATCGCGTGGTGCAAGGCCAACCCGAAAGACGCCACCTACGCTTCCCCTGGCGCCGGCTCGGCGCCTCACTTCCTGGGAGCCCAGATCGCCAAGGCGGCCGGCATCGAGATGCTGCATGTGCCTTACAAGGGCGCGCCGGACATCCTCGTGGACCTGTATGGCGGGCGCGTCTCGGCGTTCGTGACCGCGCTGTCGAACGCCGTGCAGCCGAGCCGCGACGGCAAGATGCGCATCCTCCTGACCACGGCCGAGCGGCGATCTGCCTCACTGCCCGACGTGCCCACGGTGCGAGAGACCGGCTTTCCGGACCTCGCGGTCACCGAATGGTTCGGTCTGTTGGCTCCGGCGGCCACGCCTGCTCCCCGGGTGGCGGCGATGCACGCGGCCATCGAAAAGGCCGTCGCCGCCGAATCGGTCAGGAAGGCTTTCGGGCAACTGGTGCTGGATCCCGACGCCACGGGTCCCGCGGAGTTCTCAAGCCGCATCCGGGCCGACCTTGCCCGATGGGCCAGCGTGGCCCGTTCGCTGAACTACCAGCGTGTCGATGCCACCTGAATCCGGGACAGCGCGCCCTGGGCACGACGTCGTGCTGGTGCACGGGGGCTGGCACGGCGGCTGGGCGTGGGAACGCCTCGTGCCCCACCTGACGGCGGCGGGTCACTTTGTGCACACGCCCACCCTCGCCGGGCTGGGGGACCGGGCGGCGGAACTCGATGAGCTTCTCGGCTGGCAGACCCACGTGGACGAGATCGAGCGGTATCTGAAGGCGCGCTGCCGGGGGCCAGTGACGCTGGTGGGGCACAGCTACGGCGGCAGTGTCATCACGGGCGTGGCCGACCGGCTGCCGACGCGCGTGGCCAGGCTGATCTATCTCGATGCGGTGATCCCGATCGACGGGGTTCCGGGGATGGAGAGCTTCCCGCCCGAGCGGCAGGCCGCCATGCGGGCGGGCGCTCAGACGCTCGGCGGCCTGCGTGTACCGCCGCCCGATCCGTCGATCTGGGGCTTCGAGCCCGGCACGCCGGAACACCGTCAACTGCAGGAACGCCTGACGCCGCACCCGCTGAAGGTGATGACGGAAGCGCCGAACATCAGTGGCCGCTGGCTGTCGGTACCGCACAAGCACTATTTGCTGGCGGCCGGTCCGCCAGCCTCGCGTTTCGCGGATCTTCACGCGCAAAGGGCTCGGGACCCGGCCTGGACCACGGGCCTCGTGACGGGTGGCCACGAGATGATGTGGACGCATCCCCGGGAGCTGGCAGCCGCTTTGCTGGCGCTGATCTCGCCCCCGGACTGACCTCCCGGACCGCCGGGAGGCACTGCGGGTAAGCACGGGGCTGCTGTGTTCCCGTGGGAACTGATCGGCGGGCCGCGTGCCCCCACGATGGCGTGGCGTTCACACCAACCATGAATGGAGACGATGATGACTCTGCCCCGCCGGACCCTGCTTCTTTCCCTGGCCCTGACCTCCGGGATCGTGGCCCTCCCGACGATGGCCATGGCCAACGGAAAACCGCTGAAGATCCTGGTCGGCTACCCGGCGGGCGGCGCGGTGGATGTGGTGGCGCGCCAGGTGGGCGAGGAGTTGCGCAGCGCCGGTTACACCGTGGTGGTCGAGAACAAGGCCGGTGCGGGCGGTCAACTGGCGGTGGCCGCCCTGCTGCAGGCGCCCGCCGACGGCGCCACCGTGGTGGTGATGCCCAGTGGCAACGTCTCGATCTACGCGCACGTGTACCCCAACCTCAAGTACAGCCTGGCCGATCTGGCGCCTCTGGCGACGCTGTGTTCCTTCCATTTCGGTCTCGCGCTGGGTCCGGGCACACCTGCCAAGACCTGGCCGGAATTCGTGAACTGGGCCAAGGCCAACCCGGGCAAGGCCAGCTATGGCACGCCGGGCGCGGGCACCGGCATGCACTTCATGGGGGTGATGCTGGGCCGCCAGGCCAACATTGATTTCCTGCATGTCCCCTACAGGGGCGGTGCGGCGGCCATGACCGATTTGCTCGGCGGCAATCTGCCCGCGCTGGCGACCACCCTGCCCAACCTGGTGAAGCAGCACCAGAGTGGCAAGCTGCGCATCGTCGGCTTCACCGGGGAGCAGCGCATGCCCAAGCTCCCGGATGTGCCGACGTTCAAAGAGCAGGGCCACCCGGAGGTGGTGCTATCCGAGGTGTTTGCGGTGTTCGCCAGCGCGGCCACACCCGCAGCGGTGCAGGCAGAGCTGGAGGCGGCGCTCATGAAGGCCGCACGCCAGCCTCGCATGGTGGAGGCGCTGGACAAGCTGGAGTTCGACTCCCTGGTGCTGGACGCCAAGACCACCCGCAGCCAGCTGGAGGCCGACACCCGCCGCTGGGGGCCGGTGGTGAAGGCGTCCGGCTACACGGCCAAGGAATGAGCGCTGCACGGAGGGTAGCCCAGTGAGCGCAGTCGCACCTTCCGTCAGGCGTCCGAACATCCTGCTGGTCATGAGCGACCAGCACCGCGGTGACGCCTACGGCTTCGAGGGGCGCAAGGTGCACACGCCCCACCTCGACCTCATGGCGCAGCAGGGCACGCGCTTCTCGGCCTGCATCACCCCGAACGTGGTGTGCATGCCGGCGCGCTGCTCGGTGCTCACGGGCCTGCTGCCCCTGACGCATGGGGTTCACGACAACGGCATCGATCTGGACGAAGACCTTGCGGAACGGGGTTTTGCCGGCAGCCTCGGGCGTGGTGGCTACCGCACCCGCTTCGTGGGCAAGGCCCATTTCTCCAGCAACCATTCGTATGGCAACCGCCCGACGGGGCGCTGCGAGAACGTCCCGAGTGCGCCGCAGTTCGGCCCGGACTGGCAGGGGCCTTACATGGGCTTCGATCAGGTGGAGCTGATGCAGCTGGGGCACAACTACTGGCTGCCCGACCCGCCGCCGGGCGGCCTGCACTACGAACGCTGGTACCACGCCGACGGCCTGGGGCCGCTCAAGGACGCGCTGTACCGACAGCACCACGGGGCGCCGGTGAGCGCCGCGCAGACGCATGCCAGCGCCCTGCCCACCGCCTGGCACAACAGCACCTGGGTCGGTGACCGAACGGTGGAGCTGCTGCGCGAGCAGGGTCGGCGCGAACGGGCCGGCGACGCGGCCCCGCTGTGCGCCTGGGTGTCCTTCGCCGATCCGCACCATCCCTTCGACGCGCCGCTGCCATGGAGCCTGCTGCACCGTCCGGAAGACGTGGACCTGCCGCCGCACCGGCGGCGTGACCTGGAGCGCCGCCCCTGGTGGCACCGCGCCGCGCTGGAGAACACGCCGGGCGGCACCCCCGAGACGCGCAGGATCCGTGAAGAGTATTCGCGCATCGGCCCGCAGACCGACTTCCAGTTGCGGGAGATCATCGCCAACTACTACGGCATGATTTCGCTCATCGACCACCAGCTCGGCCGCATCCAGAACGCGCTGCGCGAAGAAGGGCTGCTGGACCACACCCTGCTGGTGTTCACCTCGGACCATGGCGAATGGCTCGGTGATCATGGCCTGATGCTCAAGGGGCCCATGCACTACGAAGGCGTGATGCGGGTGGGGCTGCTCGCACAGGGCCCCGGCGTGCCCGCGGGACGGGTGGTGAGCGATCCGGTGTCCACGCTGGACCTGGCCGCCACCTTCGGCGACTACGCCGGCACGCCGGTGGCCTCGGCCGCCCACAGCCGCAGCCTGCGACCGCTGATCGAAGGCCAGCCCGGCGCAGCGCGCGACCACGCGCTGAACGAGTGGCGACTGGGCGAATCGCGCTGCGGGGTGGCCCTGGACCTGCGGACGGTGCGCACCCGCGAAGCCAAGCTGACGCTGGAACTGGGCAGCGGCGCCGGCGAGTTGTACGACCTGGCCAACGACCCCTTCGAATGCGAGAACCGTTTCGACGACCCCGCCTGCCGTGGCCTGCGGCAGGAACTGACCGACCGCCTCATGGCGCGTCCGCCCGACATCCGCACCGAGCCGGACGCACCGGTCGGACCCGCCTGAAGGAAGAACCCGTGAACTTTGCGCCATGCAACAACCTGGTCATCATGACCGACGAGCAGGACGGTCTGGCCATGGGCTGCGCCGGCCACCCCTTCGTGCGCTCGCCGCACATGGATGCGCTGGCCGCCCGGGGCACACGCTTCGCGCAGGCGTTCACCCCGTCGCCGATCTGTGTGCCCGCGCGCGCCGCCTTTGCCACCGGCCGCTGGGTGCACCAGATCGGCTACTGGGACAACGCCATGGGCTACGACGGTCGCGTTCCAGGATGGGGGCATGCCCTGCAGGCGGCCGGGCAGCGGGTGGAATCCATCGGCAAGCTGCACTACGCCAACGCCGAGGCGCCGACCGGATTCGACCACCAGCACTTGCCCCTGCACCTGGCCGGCGGTATCGGCCAGGTCTGGGGTTCGGTGCGGGACCCGATGCCGGACGAAGCACGGCCTTCCAGACTGTTCCAGGAACTGGGCCCCGGGTGGAGTCGCTACAACGACTACGACGTGGCCAGCGCCGACCGGGCGGCCCGCTGGCTGAAGGACCGCGCCGCGCAGCCTGACGGGCAACCCTGGACGCTGTACGTCGGCCTGGTCGCTCCCCACTTCCCGCTGGTCGTGCCCCAGCGCTTTCTCGACCACATCGATATGGGTACCCTGCCGCCGCCACGCCTGCATCCCATGGATGGCTTCGAACGCCATCCATGGGTGCAGCGCCACGCGGAGTTCTACGACTGCGATGCCGAGCTGGGCACGCCCGAACGGCGGCGCCTTGCGCTGGCCTGCTACTTCGCGCTGATCGAGTTCATCGACGAGCAGCTGGGGCGCATCCTGGGCGCCCTGCACGAGACCGGACTGGAAGCATCCACCCGCGTGGTGTTCACCAGCGACCATGGCGACAACCAGGGCGCCCGCGGGCTGTGGAACAAGTCGACCCTCTACCGGGAGGCCGTCCAGGTGCCCATGGTGATTGCAGGTCCCCAGGTGCCACAGGGGCGTGTATGCCAGACCGCGGTGAACCTGATCGACATCGCTCCGACCCTGGTCCAGGGGGCGGGCCTGGCTGTTCCCGAAGCGTTCTCCGGCCGCTCGTTGCTGGACATGGCCCGGGAGCCCGATGACCCCGAGCGTGTGGCCTTCAGCGAGTACCACGCGGTCGGGTCACCCGCCGGCGCCTACATGTTGCGACAGGGGCGCTGGGCGTACCACCACTACGTTGGTTTCGAACCCGAGCTTTTCGACCTGGCCCGCGATCCACTGCAGACGCAGAACCTGGCGGGGCTGGCGGCGCACCGGGAGGTGCAGGCCCACATGAAGGCCTTGCTGCGCAAGTGGCTCGATCCGGAGGGCGTCGATCGCCAGGCCAAGGAGGACCAGAACCGGTTGGTGGAGCGGATGGGAGGGCGCGAGGTGGCACTGCGCATGGGCCCGCAAGGCGCCAGTCCGGCGCCTGTTTCCTAGCCGCCGATTGCGCCGACTTTGGCCAGCAAGCCTTCCGGGCTGGGGGCCTTGTAGCCGGATGACAGCGACAGCCCGCCCGCCGCGCGGCCGGTGGCGGCCTGTTCGCCGAGGCCGGCGTGGATGTCGGTGGTGCGGTAGCGCTCGCGCAGCACCTGGGCTTTCTTGATCAGCTCGGCATGATCGGGGATGCGGCTCTGGTACCGGTGCAGCACCAGGTGGGCAGACTCGATGATCTTGGCATTGAGCGTGCGCTCTCCGTCGTTCAGCAGTTGCACCACAGCGCTTTGCGGGTTGCCTTTCAGACTGAGCCCCATGGCGTGTTCGGTGAGTTTGAGAATGTCGCTGTGCGCATCGCGGATGCGGTTGATGAAATCCCCGCGTCCCACCGCCGCACAGGCCAGCAGCTCGGTGAGTGCGCGGCTGGTGCAGAAGCGCAAACCCATGGTGTCCACGGCTGCGTCCACTTCGTAGAGCTGGATGGATCGCATCGCCAGCCGGGTCATGAGGCCCAGCAGGTTGCTGGCCGACTCGAAGTCGAAGTCGGCGTTGTGAATGGTCTTGGCCATGCGCCGCATTTCTTCAAGCGCGCGAGCGGTCTGGTAGTCCTGGATCGCCACCAGCGCATGGACCACGTCCAGCAGGCGCAGCAGCCGGGGCTTTTCGGGTTGGCGCGAACGCAGGTGTTCCAGGCTGTCGGCGCAGCGCATGAGGCCGCGCTGATCGTTGTTGTCCAGCCTCGTGAAGGCCAGCAGCACCAGGGCTTGCGGGTCGTAGAGCTTGGAGTCCAGACCGATGCGGGTGGCGCGGTCGAGCAGCTCGATGCCCTCTTCGCGCTCGCCCGCGTACCAGGCCATCATGCCATGCTTGAGCAGACGGTTCACCGACGACGGGGTCAGCTTGGTGGACATCTTGAAGGTGTTGAGCGCGTTCTGGAAGTTGCCGAGCTCGAACTGTGCGCGCCCCATCACGTCGTACGCGTCGGTGTAGCCCGGCTCGGTCTCGATCAGGCTCTCCAGCGTGGAGGTGGCACGCTGCGGGTAACCCGCTTCGAGCTGCGCCCGCGCCACGCCGAGCCTGGCCCAGGGCAGCGTCTTGGACTGCACCACCGCTTCGTAAAGCTTTTCGGCTTCGCCCAGCTGGCCGTTGCGCAGCATGAGTTCGGCACCGATGCGCGCCGCGTACAACCAGTAGGGCTTGCGTTCGTCGAAATGGGTCTTGCACAGTGCCGCCGCTTCGGTGAGCTGCTCGGCGTCAATCGCTTTGAAGATGTCTTGCAAGGCCGCCTTGCGCTCGCGGGCCTGGTGGATGCGCTCGACCAGGCCGGCCGCGGTGTGCGGCTTGAGCAGGTAGGCGTCCAGCGCCGATTCGGCGGCTTCGGCCACCTTGCTGTATGAAGCCTCTGCGGTCACCATCACGAACACGGTGTAGAAAGGCAGCAGCTGGTTGCGCCGCAGGTCGTCGAGCAGTTCCTGGCCGGTGGTGTCTTCGCGCTCGAAGTACTGTTCCGAGATCACCACATCGTAGGAGCTCATCTCCAGCTTGCTTCGCGCGTCCACCAGGCGGGAGCACTGCACGATGGTGCCCACGCCGGCTTCGCGCAACTGGCTCACGATGATCGATCGCGATTGCGGGTTGCCATCGACAACCAGCGCTCTGGCATCGTGCAGTTCGGTGGAATAGGCAGACATGGGTAGGGGCGGGTTCGGCAGGCGCATACAAGGACTGCAACTTGCATTCTGCGCGGCGAGCGTGCGGCCAAAGCCGGGAACTGCGCCGGAAAAGCGGCGCAAATCGGTGGTCAGGCGGGGATCAGACCCACCAAATCCTGGGTGCGACGTTGCCCACCTTCCAAGCGGCCGGTCGGAGCGCCGCCCAGACCTGCTGCATCCCGGTCATCAGCGGCTCGACCAGCGGAGCGACCGCACGCACCACCAGCACCTGCGGGTGCGGGCAGGTGGCACCGGCCTCCATGCCGGCGGGCACACCGGTCAGTGCCGTGCGCACCACCTCCAGCAGATGCTCGCGGCGCTCGCGGGAGAACGCGCTGCCGCTGGCCAGCACCAGCGTGCCCATGCAGCGCTGGCCGTTCAGCCCGAGCGGGGAATCCAGCAGCCGGGTGTCGGCGGCATCGATGTGCGCCCGCTCCAGCCAAAGCCCGGGCAGCTCCAGCCGCTGGCTGAAACTGCCCAGGTTGAAGGGTTGGCCGGCGTTGGGCAGGCCGAGCGCAGTGACGTCCCAGGCCAGCAGTTCGGCGCCCTCGGCCAGGGTGGCGGTGAGCGTGTTGTGCGCCCGGCAACCGGGGTAAGCGATCGCTTCGAGCGGCAGCCATTCCAGGCGTGCGCCGGGCTCCAGCGTCAGCCGCACCTGCTGTGCGGTGGGCAATCCGTCGGAAGCGTAAAAGCGCGTGGCGCCGGGGGTGCTGACGAGACCGTGGGCGCCGCTGCCCACATGGACCTGCACATCCAGCACGTCACCCCCGACTAGCCCACCCGGCGGATGCACCACCACGTTGTGGCAGATCGCATCTCCTTCGGGGTACAGGCTCTTGAGGATGCGCAGCGGGCCGCCGTGTTCTTGGCGCAGCACGGTGCGCTGGCCATCGAGCCGGTAGTTCAGTGAAAGCGTGGCGTTCCAGGGCATGTGTGTTTGGGGTTCCCCCGCGCCGCTTTGCGTCACGCCCCAGGGGGCTTCCCTGCTTCAGGGTGGGGTGTTTTGAAACCTGTTCGGGAGCTTATGCGCTGCTGGCTGGTGGCTTCCAGAAATCCTGGTGGGCTGCCAGCAGCTCGGCTTGCAGCTCGTGCACCGGGCCGATCACTTCGATGGCTTTCTGGCCGCGCGCGATCAGTTCGCGGCAGGGCAGGGAGAGCGTGGGGTTTTCCGCGTGGTTGCCGGTGAGCGCGAGCAGGGCTTCTTCACTCGCGCCGTAGACGATGCGACCGATGTTCGCCCAGTACGCGGTGCCGGTGCACATCGCGCAGGGCTCAAACGTGGTCACCAGCGTGCAGCGAGCCAGGTACTCACCCGGCCAGTTGTCCGCCGCCGTGCGCGCCAGCGTCGATTCGGCATGGTTCACCGTGTCGATGTTGCCCTGCTCGGCCAGCACCGTCTCACCATCGGGCGCAACCAGCAGCGCCCCGAAAGGGTGGCGCCCCATGCCGGCGGCTCGCATCGCCACCTCATTGGCGCGGCGCAGATGGCGAAGGACTTGATCGGGGTTCACTGCGAAACGAAAAGAGAGAGACAACGTATCCGGAGAGAAAGGGAGTTCATCCAGGGACACCGCGGAACCGGCTTCGCCGGGCCGCCAGTGTCGTCCGCCCTTTAGGGGGGAAGCGCCGTCAGGCGCGCAGGGGGGTCATCCCTGGCTCCCGCGGTGTGCCCAGGCGGTGGTGTGCTTCTCGATCCAGCTGAACAGCTCGTACATCGCCATCGCCATGGCGCCCACCACCAGCAGGCCGCTGAACGCCAGGCCCATCTGCATGGAGCTGCCGGCCGAGATCAGCAGGTAGCCGATGCCTTCATTCGACGCGGTCATCTCCGACACCGTGGTGCCCACGAAGGCCAGCGTGATGGCGACCTTGAGCGAGCCGAAGAAGTAGGGCATGGAGCGGGGCAGACCCACCTTGGTCAGCACATCCCAGCGCTTGGCGCCGAGCACCCGCAACACGTCTTCCAGCTCCGGCTCCAGCGTGGCCAGACCGGTGGCGATGTTGACCATGATCGGAAAGAAGCTGATGAGGAACGCGGTCAGGATGGCCGGGCCGACACCGATACCGAACCACACCACCAGGATCGGCACGAAGGCCGCCTTGGGCAGGGCGTTGAAGGCCGTCATCAGAGGGTACACCGCGGCGTAGGCCAGGCGCGAACTGCCGATCAGAAAACCCAGCAGCACGCCCACCAGGATGGCGATGCCGAAGCCCGCCATCGTCACCCAGTAGGTGCGCCAGGCATGACCGAGGATGGTGGTCTTGTGCTCCAGCGTCTGCTCCCAGATGCGCGAGGGGCTGGGGAAGATGAATTCCGAAATGCCGAAGCCTTTGCAGATCACTTCCCAGATCACGATGATGGCCACCAGCAGCAGCAGCGGTGACCAGCGTTCCATTTGTTTCTTGTTCATGGTGTGCCTCTCACTGCTGAATGGTTGCGCCGGTTTTGCGCATGGCGCCGATGTGGCCCCGGAGTTCGTGCACGATGTCGGTGAAGTGCGGTGTGTAGGTCACTTCCAGATCGCGCGTGCGCGGGATGTCGATCTCGCGCTTGACGACGAACCGGCCCGGGCTCTTGCTCATGCAGTACACCGTGTCGGCCAGGAACACGCTCTCGCGCAGATCGTGGGTGACCAGGATGACGTTGAACCGCTGCGCCTCCCACAGGTCGCGCAGCGTGCACCACAGTTCTTCGCGGGTGAAGGCATCCAGCGCGCCGAAGGGCTCGTCCAGCAGCAGCATCTTGGGTTCGTGGATCAGCGCGCGGCAGATGCTGGCGCGCTGTTGCATGCCGCCCGAGAGTTCCCACGGAAACTTCTTCTCCATGCCACCCAGGCCCACGCTGGTGAGCAGCTTGCTCGCACGTTCTTCGAACTCCTTGCGACGGTCCTTGAACTGGCTGCGGAACGGCTCGACGATTTCGAGCGGCAGCAGCACGTTGTCCAGCGTGGTGCGCCACGGCAGCAGCGAAGGCGCCTGAAAGGCCATGCCCGAGATCTTCAGCGGACCGGTCACCGGCAGGCCATCGATCGTGATCTTGCCCATGCTCGGCATCTTCAGGCCGGTGGTGAGCTTCATGAAGGTGGACTTGCCGCAGCCCGAGGGACCGACGATGGCGATGAACTCGCCTTTTCTGACCTTCAGGTTGATGTCTTCGACCGCAAAGGTGTTCTTGGCGAGCAGGTCTTCGTTGTAGGCCAGCCAGACCTGGTCGAAATCGACAAACGGCTTTTCGCTGGAGGGGGCTTCGTTCATGTTGTGGTCCTGAAAAAAAGGCCAGCCACTGCTGCGCGGCTGGCCCAGGCCTAAGGGGGCTGGCGCGAGCCGGCCTTACTTCTTGGCGGGGGGCAGCACGTTCAGTTCGGCCGCGGTGGGCAGCATGGAACCGTCCCAGACCGCTTTGGCATCGATGCGGGTCTTGGTGGCGTAGGCATCGGAGACCTGCGAGGCCATCAGCGACAGGCGGCCCGGGTTGACCTGGCCAAAACCTTCCCGGCGGGCGTCGGGGCTGGCGACCACCGAATCGATCGCCAGTTGCAGGCGACGTGTTTCGAGGGCCACGTTGATGATGCCGTCGCGGGCCTTGACCGTTTCAATCCCCGCCACCGGGTTGGCCATGACTTCCTTCGCGCCCTTGGCAAACGCACTCAGGAAGGCCTTGATGGCGGCCGGGTTCTCTTTGATGAGCTTGGGGCTGGCGATGATGGCATTGCCGTACAGCTTCACGCCGAAGTCGGCGTAGGGCATGACGACCACGTCGGCGACATTCACGCCGCGCGCTTCCAGGTTCAGCAGCGAGGTGAACGAGAAGCCGGTGATGGCGTCGATGTCGCCACGCACCAGCATGGTCTCGCGCAGCGGCGGGTCCATCGAGGTCCAGGCCACGCTGCCGATGCCGTTGGCCTTCTGGAAGATCGGGAAAGCCTTGCGACCGGCGTCGAACACCGGGGCGCCCAGCTTCTTGCCGTTCAGGTCGGCCGGCTTGGCGATGCCGCTCTTCTTGAGCGCCAGCACAGCGGCGGGCGTGTTGTTGTAGACCATCATCACGGCCACCGGCTTGTTGGGCGCGTCCGGGTTGTTGGCGTGGAATTCCATCAAGGCGGCCATGTCGGCAAAGCCCATGTCGTAGGTGCCCGAGGCCACCCGGGTGACGGTACCGCCCGAGCCGTTGCCCGAGTCAATCGTCACGTCCAGGCCCGCGGCCTTGTAATGACCTTTGGCGGCCGACTGCAGGAACAACGCGGCGGGGCCTTCAAAGCGCCAGTCCAGCTGGAACTTGAGTGCGGTCTGGGCTTGGGCGGTACCGAAAGCGGCGGCCGCGGCCAAAGCGGCGGTGGTTTTGATGAAGTGGCGTTTGTTCATGGAATCTCCGTTGAAATGCATGGGGGACGAGGGCGGGCAGCCCGCTGGCACAGCTACTCAGCAAAAACGGTGCCAGCGGTGGACGGGAGAGCGCAGGCTGAACACAAAATGTGTATACAGATTTTTGGCAATGTGGCGCTCCGCGTCATCATGACTAACCCTGAAATGGTGCGAATCGACGGCTGATGCACCAAAAGAAGTCGTCGTCATGCACAAAAAGGGGCCTGGGCCCTGCTGCGTCCAGCGCCGGCCTCGGGCCGCTGCCTCCCGGCCCCTCCAGAGCAGGCGCGGGCAGCCCAGCCGGGACGGGATGCATCAATGCGCGTCGGCCTGCTTGGCCGCCTGGATCGCGGCCGCGTCGTCGCCCTTGCCGCCATTGAAGTACAGGTTGAGCAGCACGGCGCTGATGGACGCCAGCAAGATGCCCGATTCGATCAGCGGGTGGATGGCGTGCGGCATCCACTGCAGGTACTTCGGCGCGATCAGCGGGATCATGCCGAAGCCGATGGAGATCGCGACGATGAACAGGTTGTTGCGGTTGCCCTTGTAGTCGACGTTGGCCAGCGAACATCACCAGACCGGCACCGCCGAGCACGAAGGTGGGCAGCGACTCGACCAGCGCCGCCATCTTGGGCAGCAGGCCGAGCACGATGAGGATCACGCCGCCGGCCACGCACACCCACCGGCTCTTCACGCCGGTCACGCCGACCAGGCCGACGTTCTGCGAGAAGCTGGTGTAGGGGAAGGTGTTGAAGATGCCCCCGATGAGCGTGCCCAGGCCGTCGGTGCGCAGGCCGGCGGTCAGCATCTTCTGGTCGATCTTCTTGCCGGTGAGGTCGCCGAGGGCGAGGAACATGCCGGTCGACTCGATCATCACCACGATCATCACCAGCGTCATGGTGAGGATGAGGATGGGATCGAAGATGGGCGTGGCGATCTCGAACGGCAGCACCAGGTCGAACCAGTGGGCCTTGGCCACTTTCTCGAAACTCATCAGGCCCGCCACGGTGGCGACCACACCGCCCACGATGATGCCTAGCAGCACCGAGATGTTGGCCACGAAGCCCTTGGCGTATTTGGCGATCAGCAGGATGGACACCAGCACGATGGCGGCGATGCCGATGTGCGCCAACGGGGCGTACTTCGGGTTGGGCACCGTACCGACGATGCTCATGCCCGCCGGTACCGGTGGCACCGCGCCGGTGGTCGAGGCCTGCTTGGCAGCCTCCAGCCAGGCGAGGTGCTCGGGGTTGGGGATGCTCGGGGCGGTGGGGCCGAAAGGGTTGCCGAAGATCCAGTTGATGCCCACCCGCATCAGGCTGATGCCGATCACCGCGATGATGGTGCCGGTGACCACCGGCGGGAAGAAGCGCAGCATGCGGCTGACGATGGGCGCGATCAGGATCGAAATCACGCCCGCGCCGATGATGGCCCCGAAGATCAGACCGGCGCCCTCGACGCCGGGGTTGTTGTTGGCCATGGCGACCATGGGCGCCACCGATGCGAAGGTCACGCCCATCATCACCGGCAGCTTGATGCCGAACCATTGCGTCGCGCCCAGCGACTGGATCAGCGTGACGATGCCGCAGCAGAACAGGTCGGCCGAGATCAGCATGGCCACCTGCTCGGGGCTGAGCTTGAGCGCGCGGCCCACGATCAGCGGTACCGCGACCGCGCCGGCGTACATCACCAGCACATGCTGCAGGCCCAGCGCGGTCAGCTTGCCGGTGGGCAGGACTTCATCCACGGGGTGGACAGTGTGGTTCATCTGGAAGCTCCTCTTGGGTCGGACATACCTGCCACCAAGGCAGGGCGCAGCTCACAATGCATGCAAAACTGTATACAAATTATGTGCACAAAGATGAGCCGATCCCATCGGGAAAACCCTTGAGCCGCAGCGCTCAAGCCGGCCGTTCGTCGGCTGCTGAATAGCCCCCTTCGAAGAGCGACGGGCCCATGAAAAAAGGGACGCCGCAGCGTCCCTTTGAGCAGATGCAGGGCCGGTCAGCCGCGCGCGTTGGCCGCCGCTGCCAGCGCCGTCATGTTGAGCACCCGGCGCACCGTGGCCGCCGGGGTCAGGATGTGGGCGGTGCGCGCCACGCCGGTCAGCACCGGGCCCACCGTCACACCACCGCTGGCGATGGTCTTGAGCACGTTGTAGAGGATGTTGGCCGCGTCCACGTTGGGGCAGATCAGCAGGTTGGCCGAGCCGCTGAGGGTGGAGTCGCCCATGTAGGCCGCGCGGATCTCGGGCTGCAACGCGGCGTCGCCGTGCAGCTCGCCGTCGCATTCGATTTCGGGGTGTTGTGCCACGAACAGGTCGCGCGCCGCGCGCATCTTTTTGGCCGAAGCGCGCTTGCTGGAGCCGAAGCTGGAGTGCGAGAGGAAGGCCACTTTGGGCGGCAACCCGAAGCGTTGCACTTCCTGCGCCGCCATCCAGGCGATCTCGGCCAGCTGCTCGGCGTTGGGGTCTTCATTGACGTAGGTATCGGCAATGAAGAGCGGTCCCTGGCTGGTCATGAGCGCATTCACGGCGGCGTAGTTGCTCACGCCGGCGCGCTGGCCCAGGATGGCGTCGATGCGCTCCAGGTGGGTGGCGTAGCTGCCCACCAGGCCGCAGATCAGGGCGTCGGCTTCGCCCAGCGACACCATCAGCGAGCCGATGATGGTGTTGGAGCGGCGCACCGCGGCCTTGGCCACTTCGGGGGTGGCGCCGTTGCGCTTCATGAGCTGGTGGTAGTGCTCCCAGTACTGGCGAAAGCGCGGGTCGTCCTCGGGGTTGGTGTTCTGCACGTCCACCCCCAGCCGGATGCGCAGACCCGCTTTGGCAATGCGGGCTTCGATCACCGCCGGGCGGCCGATCAGGATCGGCGAAGCCAGGCCATCGTCGATGGCCATCTGCGCGGCCCGCAGCGCGCGCTCGTCTTCGCCGTCGGCAAAGGCCACCCGCTTCTTGTTCGCCGGCAAGGCCTTGGCGGCGTTGAAGATCGGCCGCATCAGGATGCCGGTCTGCGTCACGAAACGCGAGAGCGACTGCCGGTAGGCGTCCATGTCGGTGATGGGGCGGGTGGCCACGCCGGAATCGGCCGCCGCCTGCGCCACGGCGGGCGCGATCTTGAGGATCAGGCGCGTGTCGAAAGCCTTGGGGATCAGGTAGTCTGGCCCGAACACCAGTTCCTGCCCGGCGTAGGCGGCGGCCACCTCGTCGCTGGTCTCGGCCTTGGTCAGGTCGGCGATTTGCCGCACGCAGGCCATCTTCATTTCTTCGGTGATCTTGGTGGCGCCGCAGTCGAGCGCGCCACGGAAGATGTACGGGAAACACAGCACGTTGTTGACCTGGTTCGGGTAGTCCGAACGGCCGGTGGCGATGATGCAGTCGGGCCGCGCGGCCTTGGCCACCTCGGGCCGGATCTCGGGTTCCGGGTTGGCCAGCGCCAGGATGATGGGCTGCCTGCCCATGCTTTTCACCATGTCGGCATCCACCACACCGGCGGCCGAGCAACCGAGGAACACATCGGCACCGTTCATCGCGTCGGCCAGCGTGCGCGCCGGGGTCGTGCGGCAGTAGCGCTGCTTGGATTCGTCGAGCTTGCCGCTCACGGCGTCGGCGCGCTCGGACTGGATCACGCCGCGCGAGTCGCAGACCAGGATGTTCTCGATGTTCACACCCAGGTTGACCATCAGGTCCAGGCAGGCGATGGCCGCCGCGCCCGCACCCGACACCGCCATCCTGATCTGGCCGATGTCCTTGCCCACCAGTTCCAGGCCGTTGAGCAGCGCGGCGCTGGAGATGATGGCCGTGCCGTGCTGGTCGTCGTGGAAGACCGGGATCTTCATGCGGTCGCGCAGCTTGCGCTCGATGTAGAAGCACTCGGGCGCCTTGATGTCTTCCAGGTTCACGCCGCCCAGCGTGGGTTCGAGCGCCGCGATGATCTCGACCAGCTTGTCCGGGTCGCGCTCGGCCAGTTCGATGTCGAACACGTCGATGCCCGCGAACTTCTTGAACAGGCAGCCCTTGCCCTCCATCACCGGCTTGCTGGCCAGCGGGCCGATGTCGCCCAGGCCCAGCACCGCCGTGCCGTTGGTGATCACGCCCACCAGGTTCCCGCGCGAGGTGTACTCCGAGGCCAGCGAAGGATCGGCTTCGATGGCCAGGCAGGGAAAAGCCACGCCCGGTGAATACGCCAGCGACAGGTCGCGCTGGTTGGACAGCGGCTTGGTCGGGTTGACCGAAATCTTGCCCTTGTTGGGCGAACGGTGGTATTCGAGCGCGGCGTCGCGCAGGGCTTGTTCGGCGGGGGTCATGGTGGTCTCCAGAAGCAGGTCGCCCGGCTTGAGCGGGCGGTCATGATGGCAAGCGGTTCCGTGCGAATTCAGGCGGGTTTGAGGAGGTCCAGCAGCGTGCGGGCGATCACCTTGGTCGCTCGACGCAAATCGTCCAGCACCAGGTTTTCGTCGGCGCGCTTGGCGTTCGATTCGCGCACCGTGCGCGGGCCGGCGCCATAGATCACGCCCGGGATGCCGTGTTCACCATAGATGCGAACGTCGGTGTAGAGCGGGGTGCCCACCGCCGGGATGTGCTCGCCAAACAGCTCGCTGCCGTGTTTCTGGATCGCTTCGACCAGCGGCTGGTTGCCGGGCAGCGGCTTGAGCGCACGCGCCAGCAGGATGCGCTTCACATCGACGCTGATGGCGCGGCCACCACGCGGTGGCTGGAAGCTCGCAGCCGCCTCGGCGATGGTTCGGCGCAGCGCGGCTTCCACCTCGGTCGGGTCTTCCTCGGGGATCATGCGGCGGTCCACCTTGAGGACCACCTTGCCGGGAATCACGTTGGTGTTGGTGCCACCGATGATCTGGCCCACGTTCAGGTAGGGGTGGCTGATGCCTTCAACCTTCGAGGTGACCAACAGGTAGTCGGCGTTGAGCGCGTACAGCGCGTTGAGCGCTGTCGGGAATGGCGGCGTGCGCCATGTCGCCGTGCACCGTCACCTCCAGCTGCAGGCAGCCGTTGTGCGCCACCACCACCTGGTAGCTGAAACCGGCCGCGATCATCAGGTCGGGCTTGGTCAGGCCCTTCTTCAGCAGCCAGTCCGGGCCGACCTCGCCGCCGTATTCCTCGTCGTAGGTCACGTGCAGTTCCACGCTGCCCTTGAGCGGCGTGCCCAGCGATTCCAGCGCGCGGATCGCGAAGGTGAAGTTGGCGATGTCGCACTTGCTCACCGCGGTGGCGCGGCCGTAGATCTTGCCGTCCACGATCTCGCCGCCGTACGGATCGTGCGTCCAGCCTTCGCCTGGCGGCACCACGTCGCCGTGCGCGTTGAGCGCGATGGTCTTGCCGCCGTCGCCAAAGCGGCGGCGCACGATAAGGTTGGTGATGGTCTCCAGCCCGGCGGCTTTCACTTCGGCCTCGGGCACGGCGTGCTTTTCGGCGGTCAGGCCCATGCCGGCCAGCAGCTCGGCGGTGCGTTCGGCGTGCGGCGCGTTGTTGCCGGGAGGTGTGTCGGTGGGCACGCGAACGAGTTCCTGCAGGAACTTCACCTCCTCGTCGAAGTGGGCGTCGATCCAGGCGTCGAGTTGCTGTTGGGGTGTGGTCATGGGGTGTTCAACCTTGTGTTTCGGTGGCCAGTTGTTCGAGCAGGTGCGAGAAAGCGCGCACGCAGAGGTCCATGTCGTCGCTGGTGGTGGATTCCAGCGGGTTGTGGCTGATGCCGCTGTTGAGGCCGCGCACGAACAGCATGGCTTGTGGCATCAGCTCGTGCAGCTTCATGGCGTCGTGCCCGGCACCGCTGGGCAGCCGGTACAGCGGCACGCCCAGCGCCTGCACGGCCGCTTCCCAGCGCGCTTGCCATGCGGGAGCGCTGGGCGCTGCGGACGCTCGCATGGTCTCTTCCAGTGTGTGGCGCACCCCCCGGCGATCGCAGATGGCCTGCAAGTGCGCCACGATGTCGTGCGCCAGCGCGTCGCGCTGCGCATTGCTCGGCGCGCGGATGTCGAGTGAAAACTTGCAGACGCCCGGCACCACATTGATGGACCCGTTGGGCACCTGCAGCATGCCGATGGTGGCCACCGAATCGCCATCCGCCGCGGCGCGCTGTTCAGCGAAGAGCGCCAGTTCGGCCACGGCACAGGCCGCGTCGCGCCGGCGGTCCATGGGCGTGGTCCCGGCGTGGCAGGCCATGCCGATCACCTCGCCCAGGTAGCGCACGCTCGCGTTGATGGAGGTGACGATGCCCAGCGGCAGGTCCAGCTCATTGAGCACCGGCCCTTGCTCGATGTGCACCTCGACGAAGCCGAGGTACTTCGAGGGGTCGCGCTGCAGCGCGCTGATGGCGTCCAGCGTGGCGGGCAGGCCGGCGTGCTGCATCGCCGCGCGCATGGTCACGCCGTCGGCATCCTGCTGATCCAGCCAGGTCGGGTTGAAGTGGCCGGTGAGCGCACCCGAGCCTAGGAAGGTGGCCTTGTAGCGCTGGCCCTCCTCTTCGGCGAAGCCCACCACCTCGATGCCGAAGGGCAGGCGCCGGCCGGCGGCGCGCAGTTGCTGCACGCAGGCCATGGGCACGAAGATGCCCAGGCGCCCGTCGTACTTGCCACCGTTGCGCACCGTGTCGTAGTGGCTGCCGGTGAGCAGGCGGGGCGCATCGGGCGTGTGGCCGTGGTAGCGGCCCACCACGTTGCCCACCGCGTCGATGTGCGCTTCGTCAAACCCCAGCGCCAGCATCTGACGCTGCAGCTGCGCCGCGCAGGCGCGGTGCGCGTCGGTCAGGTAGGTTACGGTCAGCTGGCCGAGCTCGGCGTAGCCCGGGTCTGTGTGGCGCGCCAGGTCTTCGTGCCAGTCCCAGACCGCGTTGCCCAGATTGGGATCGAAGCCGAACTTGTCGTTCAGGCGGATCTCGGCGATGCGGTGGATGTTGCGCAGGCATTCGGCGCGTTCGAAGTCCACCGGGTTGTGCAGCCGACGCTCGAACGTGGCGATGATCTGCGCCTTGGTGAGGCCGGTGCCGCGCGGGCCACGCACCGCCAAGATGAACGGGAAGCCGAAGCGCGCGTTGTAGTCGGCGTTGAGCCGTTGGATGTGCGCGAATTCTTCGGGCGTGCAGTGGGTGAGGCCCGCCTTGGACTGTTCGTTGGTCGATTCGGCCGTGAGGGTCTGGCTCACCATGGCCTTCCCCGCGAGCTCGGGGTGGGCGCGGATCAGCGCCAGCTGCGGCTCCACACCGGCTTCAACCAGCACACGCACCATGGCGTGTTTCAGCGTGGCCAGCGATGCGAAGGGGCGTTGCGCCAGGGCCTTCTCGGCGATCCAGGGCGAATGCTCGTACAGGCCGTCGAGCATCTGTGCGACTTCTGCCAGGGGCGCCGCGTTGAGTTGGTCCAGGGTGATGGGCATGTCTGCGGCTCAGAGGGTGGGAAGGGGGTGCGTGGCTTTCCAGTGCCGGGCGATGTCCAGGCGGCGCGCCACCCAGACGTTCTCAAACGACTGGATGTGGTCCAGAAAGCGCTGCAGCGCGGTGATGCGGCCCGGGCGGCCGAGCAGGCGGCAGTGCATGCCGATGCTCATCATCTTCGGGCGGTCCAGGCCATTCGGGTCGCCTTCGGCATACAGCGCATCGAAGGTGTCCTTCATGTACTGGAAGAACGGATCGGCGTGCGAATAGCCCTGGGGCAGGGCGAAGCGCATGTCGTTGCAGTCCAGCGTGTAGGGCACGATGAGCTGGTGCGCGTCGCTGCCGTCGGTCTTGCGCACTTTCATCCAGAACGGCAGGTCTTCGCCGTAGTAGTCGCTGTCGTACTCGAAGCCACCGAAGTCGGCCACCAGGCGGCGCGTGTTGGGGCTGTCGCGGCCGGTGTACCAGCCCAGCGGGCGTTCGCCGGTCAGGCGCTGGATGATCGCCATCGCCTCGGCCATGTGGGCGCGCTCGGTCGCCTCGTCGATGTTCTGGTAGTGGATCCACTTGAGGCCGTGGCAGGCGATGTCGTACCCCAGTTCCTGGAGTGCGGCGGTCAGTTCGGGATGCTTCTGCAGCGCGGTGGCGACGCCGAACACCGTCAGCGGCAGCTTGCGTTGTTCGAACTCGCGCAGGATGCGCCAGACGCCGGCGCGCGAGCCGTATTCGTAAATGCCTTCCATGCTGATGTGCCGGTCCGGGAAGGCCGCTGGGTTGAACATTTCCGAGAGGAACTGTTCGGAACCGGCGTCGCCATGCAGCACCGAATTCTCGCCACCTTCTTCATAGTTCAGCACGAACTGCACCGCGATGCGCGCGCCACCCGGCCAGCGCGCATGCGGCACATCGCGGCCATAACCAACCAGGTCGCGGGGGTAGGGGGCGGTGGAGTCGTAGATCGTCATGGCCAGTACAAAAGGAGGCAGAGGAGCAGGGGAGTCAACCGGGAACAGCGCGGAACCGGCTTTGCCGGGCCGCAGCTGTTGCCCCTTGAGGGGCGGAGCGGCCACACGAAGTGGGCAAGCGATGGGGGTGGGCCAAATCCAGGGTCATGTCAACGCGAGCGACAAATCGTTGGTCGGCAATTTGCGGTCGAAGGTCAGACCCGCCTCCACGTGCTGCAGGTGCTCGTTCATCAGGCGCACCGCGAGCGCTTCGTCCCGGGCTGCCAGGGCCTTGACGATCTCCACATGCTCCTCGCTGGAGTGTTCGGCAGCGGTCGTGCTCTGGTACATGAGGGTGATCAGCGCACAGCGGGACAACAACTCACGCAACAACTCGGCAAGCACCTGGTTGCCCATGAGCTCGGCCATGCGGACGTGAAAGTCGCCCAGCAGTTCGGTGCGGCCGGGCACGTCCTTGTTGGCCACGGCCTGCTTTTCCTGCGCCACGTGTTCCCGCAAGGCCTTGATCTTGGCCGGGGTGACCTGGTGCACAAAAGCGCGTGTCATTTCGGCTTCCAGCATGCGGCGCACCGCAAACACCTGCTTGGCTTCTTCCACCGACGGTGCGGCCACAAAAGCCCCGCGGGCCGGCTCCAGGCGGATCAGCCGGTTCTGCGACAGCTGGAACAGGGCCTGCCGCACCAGCGTGCGCGAAACCCCGAAGTGATCGGCCAGCTTCTGCTCGGCCAGCTTGGTGCCGGGGTGGAGGCGGTGTTCGACGATGGCGCGGGTGAGCGACTCGACAATCTGGGTGGTGCTGGAGGTTTCCATGGCATTCATGATATCCAGAAAAACAAAAAGTGTATACACTTTCGGTCGACCAACCCCCAAAAACCATTCGAAGGAAACTGCCATGGGCCTGAGCACCCACGTACTGGACACCATGCACGGCTGCCCCGCAGCGGGCATGGCCGTCGAGCTCTACACCACCGACGGCGAACAGGCCACGCTGGTCAAGCGGTTCACCCTCAACCAGGACGGTCGCAATCCCGACGGCCCGCTGTACGACAACGCCGGCCTGAAGCGCGGCACCTACCGGCTGGTGTTCGACGTCCAGGGCTATTTCTCGGCCAAAGGCGTGGCGCTGCCAGAACCCAGTTTCCTCAACCGCGTGTCGCTGGACTTCGGCGTTGCCCACACCGACCAGCACTACCACGTGCCCCTGCTCGTCAGCCCCTGGAGTTACTCCACCTACCGGGGCAGCTGAGCCAAAAAAAAGCCCGCCGGGTGGCGGGCTTGAAACTTGGAGAAACTGGGTGGGCTCAGCGGTCCCGCTGGCCTTCGGTGAGTGTGTCGAGCTGGAACTGGCCGCTCTCATGCCACAGCCAGGTGTCGGTGTAGGTCACGCGACCCATGCGATGGGGCACCGGGTAGGGCGCGGCGGCGCGCACGGTGCGCTCGATCTCGGCCCGGGCGCCCGCGTGGCTCGGCGGGCGCAGCCAGTTCATGGAAGCCACCTGACCGCGGTGGTCGATGTCCAGCTGCATCACACCAACCCCTTGCAGCAGGGGAGGCATCTTGCCTTTGTAAATGCGGTGACCGTTCTTGCCGTACAGGTGGCGCGCACCGTCCTTGCGGTAGTCGTGGGGTGTGGCAGCGTGAGAGATCACCGCACCGAGCGGCAGCGGCGCCACGGCCGCCGGTGCCGGGGCGGGGGCCACTGGTACCACTGCGCGGGGCGGAGGCGGTGCCGTGGGCGCAGGCACTGGCGCAGGCGGCACGGGTGTGGAACAGGCGGCCAGCAGGGCGGCCGTGAGCGCAGCCAGAACGCCCCAACCAGAGGGTGTGAGGGCAGGCTGTGTGGGCTTGGTGTCTCTCATGGGGCGGGTCGGTGGGTGCGGTGGATGTGTGACGCAAAAGGGGCTTGGGCGGCATCCGCGGGGCGGTCTGTGCGCCTGCGAACGCAGTGTAGGGCGGTTTCCGGGCCTGCATGGCATCGTTTGGCGACGATACTGGGAACTGCTGACCGGCTTTACGTTTTCACACATCTGTATGGCGTACGAACCACACCCCGATGGCCACTTGGACCCCTTCCTGAACCGTCTGGCGCGTGAGCCTGCCGTGCTGGTCACGGTTCTGCGAACGCGCGGCTCGGTCCCGCGCGAGGCGGGCACCTGGATGGCGGTCTTCGCCGACACGCAGGTCGGCACCATCGGCGGCGGTCAACTGGAGTGGGATGCCTTGCGCCAGGCCCGCGCACAGCTCGCCGGGCCAGGGCAGCCCGCCTGGGAGCAGCAGGTCGCGCTCGGACCCCGTCTGGGTCAATGCTGCGGCGGCAGCCTGGTGCTGGGCTTCCAGCCGGTGCGCTCGGCCGATGCCGCCGGCCTCCGGGAAAAACTGGCGCCTGTCCTGACCCCTTTGGCCCTGTTCGGCGGCGGTCATGTGGGCCACGCCCTGGTCCGGGCGCTCGCACCGCTGCCTTTCCAAATCACCTGGATCGACAGCCGCGACGAAGTCTTTCCGGCCGACCTGGCGCGCCATGTGCAGACCGAGCATTCCGATCCGGTGCAGGGTGCGGTGGCCGATCTGGCACCGGGCGCTCGGGTGCTGATCATGAGCTTCTCGCACGCCGAAGACCTGGACATCGTCGCCGCCTGCCTGCACCGCCTGCGCCAGGGCGCCGACCTGCCGTTCGTGGGCCTGATTGGCAGCCGCAGCAAATGGGCCAGCTTCCGGCACCGGCTGGCCGAGCGCGGCTTCACCGAAGCGGAACTGGCGCGCGTCACCTGCCCCATCGGGCTGCCGGGGATCCGGGGCAAGGAGCCCGCCGTGATCGCCGCCTCCGTCGTGGCGCAATTGTTGCTAATGGGTTCCTCAGTCACCGTGGCGGCGCCATGACCTGGGAAAGTGCGCCGGGGCAGGGTCGCACCCGCTTGAATGTTTTCAAAAAGTGTATACACTTTTGGTTCGGTCGCAGCGGAGCGGGTGGGTTCAACCCCACTCAATCGCGGCCCTCAGTGGACTCAGAGCGCCCGCGGTGGTGAGTCACAAATCCTGACGGCCAGGCCGTCGTGTTGAGGTGCCATGGAAACCTACTTGCTCGACTGGGCCAACCTGCTGTTGCGCTGGCTCCACGTGATCGTCGCCATCGCCTGGATCGGCTCCTCCTTCTACTTCGTCTTCCTCGACAGCAGCCTCACGCCGCCCGAAGACGAGCAGCTCAAAAAAGATGGCGTCGGTGGCGAACTCTGGGCGCTGCACGGTGGCGGCTTTTACCACCCGGTCAAATTCAAGGGCGCTCCGCCCAAGCTGCCCGAGCACCTGCACTGGTTCTACTGGGAAAGCTATTCGACCTGGCTGTCGGGTTTTGCGCTGTTCCTGGTGTCCTACCTCTGGAGCCCCAGCGTCTACCTCATCGACCCGAACGTCATGGCGTGGTCACCCGCCGGGGCGATTGCCGCCGCGCTGGCCTTCCTGGTGGTGTTCTGGCTGCTGTACGACGCCATCTGCCGCACCCTCGGGCAAAGCGAGAACGGTGACGCCAAGGTCGGCGCGCTGGTGCTGGTGCTGGTGTGCATCGCTTCGTATGCCGCCACGCAGATGTTCGCCGGCCGCGCCGCATTCCTGCTGGTGGGCGCCATGCTCGCCACCGCCATGAGCGCCAACGTGTTCTTCTGGATCATTCCCGGCCAGCGCACCATGGTGGCCGACATGAAGGCCGGTCGCCCGGTGGACCCGATCCACGGCATCCGCGGCAAGCAGCGCAGTGTGCACAACACCTACTTCACGCTGCCCGTGCTGTTCGCCATGCTGAGCAACCACTACAGCTTCACCTACGCGCACCCCCACAACTGGCTCATCCTCATCGGCATGATGTTCGCCGGTGCCGCGATCCGCCAGTTCTTCGTCATGCGCCATGGTTACAAGCTCGGTCGCAATCCGCACCCCTGGAAATACGCCGCCGTGGGTGTGGTCGTTCTGATGGCGCTCATCGTCTGGCTGCGGCCCGCGCCCAGCACGGCGGCTGCCGCACCCGCCTCGGTGGGCTATGCCGAACTCAAGCCGGTGATTGAGCAGCGCTGCGTCATGTGCCACGGCGAAGCCCTGGCCTCCAAGAACGTGCGACTCGATTCGCCCGAAGAGCTGAAAAAACACGCCCAGACGGTGTACCAGCAAGTGGTGGTGAGCAAGCTCATGCCCATGAACAACGCCACCGGCCTGACCGAGGACGAGCGGGCCCTGTTCGCGCAGTGGTTCAAGCAGGGCGCGCCGGTGAACTGAAGCGGTTCTGCGGTACGCTTGTTCGGTCGTCCCATCCACACCGCACCCATGAAAACCAAAGCCGCCGTCGCCTGGAAAGCAGGCCAGCCTCTGACCATCGAAACCGTGGACCTGCAGGGGCCGAAGTTCGGCGAAGTGCTGGTCGAGATCAAGGCCACCGGCATCTGCCACACCGATTACTACACCCTCTCGGGTGCCGACCCGGAGGGCATCTTCCCGGCCATCCTCGGTCACGAAGGTGCGGGCATCGTGGTCGACGTGGGCCCGGGTGTGACCTCGCTCAAGAAGGGTGACCATGTCATCCCGCTCTACACGCCTGAATGCCGCCAGTGCAAGTTCTGCCTGAGTCGCAAGACCAACCTCTGCCAGCTGATCCGCGGTACGCAAGGCAAGGGCCTGATGCCCGACGCCACCAGCCGCTTCAGCCTGGACGGGAAGCCCATCTTCCACTACATGGGCACCAGCACGTTCAGCAACTACACCGTGGCCGCTGAAATCTCGTTGGCCAAGATCCGCGAAGACGCCCCGTTCGACAAGGTCTGCTACATCGGCTGCGGCGTCACCACCGGCATCGGTGCCGTGATCTTCACTGCCAAGGTGGAGGCGGGCGCCAACGTGGTGGTGTTCGGCCTAGGCGGCATCGGCCTCAACGTGATCCAGGGCGCCAAGATGGTCGGTGCCGACAAGATCATCGGCGTCGACCTCAACCCCAAACGCGAAGCCATGGCCCGCAAGTTCGGCATGACGCACTTCATCAACCCCAAGGATCACGCCAACGTGGTCGATGCCATCGTGCAGCTGACCGATGGCGGTGCCGACTACAGCTTCGAATGCATCGGCAACACGAAGGTCATGCGCGAGGCGCTGGAGTGCACGCACAAGGGCTGGGGCCGCAGCATCATCATCGGCGTGGCCGAGGCCGGCGCCGAGATCAGCACACGGCCGTTCCAGCTGGTGACCGGCCGCAAGTGGGAAGATGTGCCCAAGATCGTGGACTGGTACATGGAGGGCAAGATCAACATCGACGATCTCATCACCCACAAGCTCAAGCTGGAAGACATCAACAAAGGCTTTGACCTGATGAAGAGCGGCGAGTCGATTCGATCCGTCGTCGAGTATTGAGCCCACCCCCGTCGCTTCGCTCCGCCCCTCAAGGGGCAACGCTGGCGGCCCGGCGAAGCCGGTTCCGCGGCGTTCTGGGGTGAACTTCCCTTTTGACCTCGTCTCGTTCTGGTGCTTTCATGTCCTCTTCCTTTGATCGTCTTGAACTGGTGAGCGAGCACGGCAGCTTCGGCGGCGTGCAGCGCTTCTACAAACACGCGTCGACCGAGATCGGCCTGCCGATGCGTTTTGCCCTGTTCCTTCCGCCGCCAGCGCAGGCCGGACAGGCCGTGCCTTTGCTCACCTTCCTGGCCGGCCTCACCTGCACCGAAGAAACCGCCACCATGAAGGCCGGCGCTCAGAGGCTCGCCTCCCAGCTGGGCCTGGCGCTGCTGATGCCCGACACCAGCCCGCGCAACACCGGCGTGGACAGCGAAGACCACCACTGGGACTTCGGCGTGGGCGCCGGTTTCTACCTCGATGCCACGCAGTCCCCCTGGGCCGGCCATTGGTGCATGGAGAGCTACCTGCTCAAAGAACTGTTGCCCGCGGTGTGCACCGAGTTCAAGCTCCACAGCGATCGCCTCGGGATCACCGGCCCTGGCCCTGCGCCATCCGGGCCTGTTCCGCAGCGTTTCGGCCTTCGCCCCGATCTGCGCCCCCACCCGATGCCCCTGGGGACACAAGGCCTTCACCGGCTACCTGGGTCAAGACGAAAGCACCTGGGTGGACCACGACGCCAGCCTGCTCATGGCCGCCCAGCAGACCGCGCCGTACCCCGGCGGCATCCTGGTGGACCAGGGCCTGGCCGACAAATTCCTCGTCGAACAGCTCCACCCTGAAGCCTTCGAGGCCGCCTGCGCGCGGGTGGGCCAGCCCCTCACGCTGCGGCGCCATCCCGGCTACGACCACGGTTATTACTTCATCAGCAGCTTCATCGACGACCACTTGCGCCACCATGCGCAGGCGCTCACCCGTTGAACCAGCCAGAACCCATGCGACCCCGACAATTCGACCTCATCGCCTTCGACTGGGACGGCACCCTGTTCGACTCCACCGCCCTCATCGTGCGCTGCATCCAGGCCGCGGTGGCCGACGTGGGAGGTACCGTGCCCAGCAACGAAGCCGCCAGCTACGTGATCGGCCTGGGCCTCACGCAGGCGCTGGCCCACGCCGCGCCCGACGTGCCGCCCAAAAAGTACGACCAGCTCGGCCAGCGCTACAAACACCACTACCTGCAGCACCAGCACGACATCACCCTGTTTGAAGGTGTGTTGCCCATGCTGGCCGAGCTCAAGGCCCGCCACCACTGGCTCACCGTGGCCACCGGCAAAAGCCGCCGCGGTCTGGACGAAGCGCTGCATTCGGTGGAGCTGCAGGGCGTGTTCGACGCTTCACGCACCGCCGACGAAACCGCCGGCAAGCCCAACCCGGCCATGCTGCACCAGCTCATGAACACGTTCGGTGTCGAGCCCGAGCGCACGCTCATGATCGGCGACACCACGCACGATTTGCAAATGGCCGTCAACGCCGGCTGCGCGCGGGTGGGCGTGAGCTACGGCGCGCACGAGCCCAACGCCTTCCACGCCCTGCAGCCGCTGCACATCGCGCATTCGGTGCGCGAACTGCGCGACTGGCTCAGCGCCCACGCCTGAACCCCATCCGCCACGTCGCCATGCCGCAGCCCGAAGGCGACCCGCTGATTCCGCTGTGCCACAGCCGCGAGCTGGTCGATGGCGGCCTGGCCGTCGGCTTTGACGTCGTCTACGCCGGCCAGACCTGCCGCGCCTTCGCCGTGCGTTACCAGGGGCGGGCCCACGCCTACCTCAACCGCTGCAGCCACGTGGCCATGGAACTCGACTGGCAGCCCGACCGCATCTTTGACGACACCGGCCGCTGGCTGCTGTGCGCCTCGCACGGTGCCCACTACGAGCCCGCCACCGGCGAATGCAAGGGCGGCCCCTGCCGCGGCGGGCTGACCCGCATCGAGCTGACCGAGCACGACGGTGTCGTGCATTGGCAGTCACAATACAACCTCAAACCCCCTGCCTTCTGAGCGCACCAGCGAGCACACCGCCATGAACGACGACAACACCGGCCTGCCCCAGGTCTCCGACCGCGGCAAAGACGTGCCCTGGGAGCGTGCCACCATCGAAAAGCTGGTCTTCGCCACGCTGAGAGAACAACAGGCCGCGCGCCGCTGGAAGCTGTTCGGGCGCCTGATCTGGCTGCTGGTCTTCGGTGCCATTGCCTGGATGCTGTTCAGCGGCAACAACATGAGCAGCTCGGTCAGCACGCCGCACACCGCGGTGATCGACATCAAGGGCGAGATCGCGTCCGACGCCGAAGCCAGTGCCAACAACGTCATTGCCTCGCTGCACGCCGCGTTTGAAGACCGGGGTGCCCAGGCCGTGGTGCTGCTCATCAACTCCCCCGGCGGCAGCCCGGTGCAGGCCGGCATCATCAACGACGAGATCACCCGCCTCAAGGCCATGCACGGCAAGAAGGTCTACGCGGTGGTCGAAGAAACCTGCGCCTCGGCCGCCTATTACATCGCCGCCGCCGCCGACGAAATCTACGTCGACAAGGCCAGCCTGGTCGGCAGCATCGGCGTGCTCATGGATGGCTTTGGTTTCACCGGCCTGATGGAGAAGCTGGGTGTGGAGCGCCGCCTCATGACGGCCGGCGAAAACAAGGCCCTGCTCGACCCCTTCAGCCCGCAGGACGAGGCCGACAAAGCCTACATCCAGGGCATGCTCGGCGAAATCCACGACCAGTTCATCACCGTCGTCAAGAAAGGCCGGGGTGACCGCCTGAAGGAGTCGCCCGACACCTTCACCGGCCTGGTCTGGAGCGGCCAGCAGGCCGTCACCATGGGCCTGGCCGACGGCCTGGGCAACCTCGACCACGTGGCCCGCGAAATCGTCAAGGCCGAAGACATCGTGGACTACACCCAGCGCGAAAACGTCGGCCTGCGCCTGGCCAGGCAATTCGGCGTGAGCATCGGGCAGGGCTTCTACAAGGCCGCTGCCGCGAGCGGTCTGCAGCTGCGCTGAGTCTGGTCGTCCCCGGGAGGGCAGGTCTAACCCCGGTACCCGTTCGGGTTGCCGCTCTGCCAGCGCCAGGCATCGGCGCACATCTCGGCCAGCGTGTGGCGCGCTTCCCAGCCCAGCAGGCGCCGGGCCAGCGCCGGGTCGGCGTAACACTGGGCCACGTCACCCGGGCGGCGCGGGGCCAGCTGGTAAGGCACCGGCCGGCCGCAGGCCGCCTCAAAAGCGCGCACCACCTCCAGCACGCTGTGGCCCCGGCCCGTTCCCAGATTCACCGTGAAGCTATCGCCCCGGCCCAGCAGCGCCTGCAGCGCCGCCACATGGCCGGCCGCCAGGTCTTGCACGTGGATGTAGTCGCGTACGCCGGTGCCGTCGGGCGTGGCGTAGTCGCTGCCAAACACGTTCACCACCAGCCGCTGGCCCACCGCCACCTGCGCCACAAAAGGCATGAGGTTGTTGGGCGTGCCGGTCGGGTCCTCGCCGATCAGCCCGCTCGGGTGCGCGCCCACCGGGTTGAAGTAACGCAACACCCCCACACGCCACACCGGGCTGGCCACCCGCAGCGCCGCCAGCATTTCTTCGATCACCAGCTTGCTGTGGCCATAGGGGTTGGTGTGGCTGAGCGGAAAGTCTTCGGTGATCGGCACCGAAGCCGGATCGCCGTACACCGTGGCGCTGCTGGAAAACACCAGCGTCGGCGCAGCCGGTGCACTGCCGTCGGCATGCACCGCTGCCATGGCCTGCAGCAGGCTCACCGCCCCGCCGATGTTGTTGTGAAAGTACTTGAGCGGGTTCGCCACACTCTCGCCCACCGCCTTGTCGCCCGCAAAGTGCACCACGCCCGCAGGCTGG
>LNFM01000628.1_pt1 | contig 86793 bp, 60 predicted proteins | sample 596031 | NCBI WGS metagenome assembly LNFM01 (sample SAMN04254537, study PRJNA301005) | activated carbon metagenome | isolation source: dual media filters at the Ann Arbor, Michigan drinking water treatment plant | place: USA: Ann Arbor | reverse complement strand
CGATGGAGGTGTTCGCGCAGACCCTGGCCAGCTCTCACAAACCATCTTCCTCAGTTCATTGAACCGGGTGTTGCACTTCGGACTTGAAACCGCCCCTGGAAAGCGGATTAGGGTCTTGGGCACTGGGCTTGCCCCAAGAAGACGGCAGTGACCCCTTTCACTTCTTCACCGAAGGCTATCCAGGCCTGCAGTGGCGTTACGAACAGGCCAAGCTGGATGTCGCCAAGCTTGGCTTCACCGCGTTGGTCGAAAGCAACTTACGAGATTGCATGGCTCTGGTGAAGCAAGGGAGATGCAAGGAAGCCGAAGACCTGCTCATCAACACTTCCGCCACGCTGAGCGAAAAGTCCGGCACCTGGGAAGAAATGCGCCGGATGTACACCGCCAGCAACGACCCCTTCGTCCAAAAGTGAGAGCCGCGCTACCAGGCGCGACCCACCGGGCTTGGAGGTAGACGGCCAGGCCCTGAGCCAGAACTCCTCCCCCTGCCTGAAGCTTGGCCGTCGAACGCGTCACTCTGCAGGGAGCCTTGGCGCTATAAGCCAGATGTGACTCGCAGCGGCCCTCGCCCACTTCTGCGACGCCGATCACGCCATCAACGCCTGCCCGCCGCCCCCGGGCCGGCAGCGCGAAACATGCTCGCTGCGCCACCCGGCAGATCCGCCTGGCTCAAATACAACCCGACCGCTCCCTGCGCGCGCAGGTGCGATGTACGACGGCGCAGGCCAAGCTGGCACGGCCCGCCAATTCCCTGATCCTGTGCAGCCATTCGGGCGCCCGGCCCATCAGGATTTACAGTTTGAAGCGCTGGTCCAGCAACCGGTTGCACCGCATCGGCCTCGCGGCCGGCCTGGAGCCGCAAACCTGCCCTGGCAGCCCGACAAGCCCTTCCTCCTGCTGCTGGGCCTTCGCTCTGACATCTTGTCCGTGGTACCGGGCTGCAGGCCTGTTCGGCACGGGTTTGCCCTGGTGGGGTACCCCATGATTCTCGGGAAAGTACCAGCAACGGAACGAAACGTTCCATCCAGAATTAAGTTTCGACGTGGTCGAGGGCCATGTGTGCGCTCCATGGCCGAGTTCGATGACCCCGCCAGCGGGCCGCATGGAGAGGTCGACCCTGGAGCTGCGCAAGGCCGAACTGGAACCCCGTCGATCGGTTCGACGGGCCAGTGGCCGCGAAGGCGGCGCGTTCGTGTGTTTCCGGCCTACGGTGGATCAGCCACCCCGGCCCAGACTGTCCCCACCCAGAAGGAGTTGCGATGCGATTGTTTTCAAGCCTGAGGACCTTGCGGCATGCCGCAGCGGCCCTCTCCGTGGCCGCCGTTGGTGTGCTCGTCAGCGCCCCGGCGCTGGCCCAGACCGCCGCCCCGGCAAGCTTCACGGCCTGGGGCTGGCCCCAGCCCTACGAGCGCATCTCGGAGCGCTCGATCAACTGGATGAAGGAAAAGGGCTGGTGGCCGATGACCGCGGCCTTCCAGCCGCCCTGGTCGGGCCAGAACGCGATCTTCGTGGTGATGAACCAGCAAAAGCTGCTGCAAGCCCGTGGGCTGGAGACCAACTTCCAGGCCTTTCCTTCGGGGCCGACACTCAATGAAGTGTTTGTCTCGGGGCGCGCGCAAGTGGGCAACGGCGGCAACTTCCCGTTGAACACCCTCATCGACCGGGCCGTGCCGGTGCGGGCCATCGCGCTGCACTCGATCAACCTGCGCCACCAGATGATCGTGCCCAACGATTCGCCGCTGAAGAGCATCACCGACCTGCGTGGTGGCAACCCGGCCACCAAGGAGCCCTGGGTGATCGGCATCGCCACCGGCTCCTCGGCCGAGTTCTACCTGCAGCTTTCGCTGGCGGCCAACAAGCTGACGATCGGCAAGGACGTGTCCTTCCGCAATATGCCGCCGCCCGAGCAGGCGCTGCTGCCCAAGGGCATCGACGCCGTCGTGCCCTGGGACTTCACCAACTCGCTGATCATCAACGAGCGCAAGACCGGCCGCGCCATCGACGTGCACTACCCGCACATGATGTACCTCGGGGCCACCTATATCCGCCAGGAACTGGTCGACAACGTGCCAGACATCGCCCAGGCCATCGCCGACGCGATCGTCGAGGCGCAGCTCTGGATCCGGCTGAACCCCGAGAAGACCGTCGATGCGATGCTGGAAGACCCGAACCTGCGCCTGTTGCCGCGTTCGCTGCTGGCCCAGCAGGTGGCTGAATACAACAACCTCTTCAAGCCGACCTACCTGTACCCGCACACGGCGTTCTGGTTCCGCGAGAACCAGCGCACGGTGAACTGGCTGTTCGAGAACAAGCGCATGCGCACACCGCTGACCGAAGCCGAGTTCGCGGCGGTCTTCAGGCCCGAGTTCGTCGAGCGCAGCTTCAACCGCCTGGGCTGGGCCATTCCCAAGCAGCCGCCGTTCCTGCCCCCGGGCTGGGCCGGCAAGGTGGGTGAACCCCCGTACCCGCCCTACCTGACCTACCTCAATATGAAGGAGCCGCAGAAGTTCCCCGAGGCTGGCGACCTGGTCAGGCCCTGGACTTTCAACGGCGTGACCTACCGGCCATGATCCGGCTCGGCCACACGCACCCTGCGTGTGGCCAGGCCGAACCATCCAGCAAACCCCAGGCAGCGCGCTGCCGGGCGACTTGGGGGAACGCCGGGGGTCGCCGACCCTGTCGCGCTGCTGATTCCAACGCCACAACTGGTTTCCCCACTTCATGAAAGACCACCATGTCTGAGCGGGCCACCATTGCCTCTCCTGGCTCTCCCAGCAATCCCGGTACTACCGCTTCGCCCAGCACGCTGACCTCCGAAGAACGCGCTGCCTTGCAGGCGTTGCACTCGGCTCCTGGCTGGTTCGATCGCAGTGCCCGGGTGCTGGGGCTGGTCGGCTTCTTCGGGCTGTGGCAGCTCATTTCCGCGGTGGTGTTGCCCCGCGTCGACGCGAACCTGGTGGCGCTGATGCCGCCACCCACCGAGGTGCTGGCCGCCGGCTGGGAACTGATCCAGTCGGGTGAACTGTTCAAGCATTTCTGGGCCAGCCTGCAGCGCGAGTTGATCGCCTTCGTCTATGCGTCGATCGCGATTCCAATCGGTATCCTGATGGGCTGGTCCAAGACCGCCCAGAGCCTGTTCGAGCCGATCTTCGAGATGCTGCGGCCGATCCCGCCCATCGCCTGGATTCCGCTGGCCATCCTGTGGTTCGGCATCGGAGACCTGCAGAACCAGTTCATCATCTTCCTGGGCATCTTCTTCCCCCTGCTGATCAACACCATCACCGGGGTCAAGAACGTCGAACACAACGTGGTGCGTGCGGCACGCTGCCTCGGGGCTTCTGAAATGGACGTGCTGGTCAAGGTGGTGTTCCGCGCCGCCATGCCGCAGATCATCACCGGCGTCCGCGTGGGCCTGGGGGTGGGCTGGATGGCCCTGGTGGCGGCCGAGCTGGTGGGCGCAACCTCTGGCCTGGGCTGGCTGATCTCGGATGCGCGCAGCGTGCTGCGCACCGACATCATCCTTGTCGGCATGGTGTCCATCGGTGCTGCCGGCCTCTTCATCGACCAGGGACTGCGCATGGTGGCCAAGAAGCTGCTGCCCTGGTCTCTCGCCATGACCAAGTAGGAGCGCCGCGATGGGTGTGTTGCAGGTACAAAACGTCGTCAAGATCTACCCCGGGCACAGCGCTTCCGACGAGCCGGTGAAAGCGCTCGCGAATGTGTCCTTCACCGTCCACAACAACGAGTTCTGCTCGATCCTGGGGCACTCGGGCTGCGGCAAGACCACCTTGCTGAACATCATGGCCGGCTTCGACTCGGCCACGCTGGGGCGCATCACGCTGGACGGCAAGCCCATCGGCCCGCCGGGCTGGGAGCGTGCGATGATCTTCCAGGACTACGCGCTGTTTCCCTGGCTGACGGTGGTGGGCAATGTCAGCTTCGGCCTGAAGACGAAAAAGCTGCCCCCCGACGAGCAGCAGCGGCTGGCCCAGCGGCAGATCGAGTTGGTGGGCCTGAAGGGTTTCGAGAACCGCTATCCGCACCAGCTCTCGGGCGGCATGCGCCAGCGCGTGGCGATTGCGCGCGCCCTGGCGGTCGACCCGTCGGTGCTGCTGATGGACGAGCCCTTTGCGGCCCTGGACGCCCAGAACCGCAGCATGCTGCAGGACGAGATGGTGCGCATCTTCATGGAGCAGCAAAAGACCATGGTGCTGGTGACGCATTCGATCGAGGAGGCGATCAAGTTGTCCGACCGCATCATCGTGATGACGCGGCGCCCGGGCCGGGTGAAGGCCGACATCGTGGTCGACATGCCCCGACCGCGCCTGGAAGAGTCGCCCGCTTTCGTGGCCATGAAGGCGCGCATCCGCGACCTGATCCACGACGAGTTCGACCTGACCGAGGTGCCCGCGGCGCAGGCAAGCCAGGCCTGATCGGGCATCGGGCCTGAAGCCGGGTCTCGGGCGATCCTGAGCCGAACGGCGCTCAGAGCCGTTCGTCGCGCAGGTGGTACCAGTGGTACAAGAACCGCTGTCCCAGCCGGCGGAACGGGGCGAAGGCTTCTGAACGCACGGTGTTGAAGACGTTCGGAAACTCCAGCGGCGAGCGGTAGATCGGCAGTTCGAAGGCCTTGTCCTGCTTTCCGGCAATGCGCTGTGCAAGGCGCCGCCCGGCATGCGCCGAGAACGACACGCCGTTGCCGCCGTAGCCCAGCGCATAGAACACGGTCTGGGTCGGGTCGGGCTGGGTGATGCGGGGCATCATGTCGTGGCTCACGTCGACCCAGCCCCACCAGGAGTGGTCGATCGCGACGTCCCGCAGCGCCGGAAACTTGCGGTGCAGCCCGTCGACCAGCACCTGCATGTGGCGCGGATTCGGGGCATCGGCGCCGGTGATCGAACTGCGGCTGCCGATCTGCATGCGGCCGTCGGGCAGCAAGCGGTAATAGAAGCGCAGGGTGCGGGTGTCGGTGACGAAGGTGGTGCTGTGCAGGCCTGCGGCAGCGCGTTCTTCGGGCGTCAGCACCCGGGTGACGAGCGAGTTCGACAGGATCGGCATGATCTTGGCGTCCAGGCTGCGGTGCAAGCCGTTGCTGGTGTAGCCGCCGGTGGCGAAACCGACCGCACGCGCCTTGACGGTGCCGCCGGGCGTGCGCAGGTGGTGCACGCCGCCTCGGGTGTCGACGCCGAGCACCGGGCTGGCCGGGTGCACCTTTACGCCCAGCGCACGGGCTGCGCGCAGGTAGGCGAAGGCGAGCTTGAGCGGGTGCACGCCGATGCCGTCGGGTTCGAGCAACGCACCGTGGCACTCGTCGTCGCGCAGGTAGTCACGATGGACCTCGTCGCGGCTCAGCATGCGCGTGCCGTAGCCGAACACCCGCTTCATCAGCTCGCCCTCGTTGCGCAGGAACTCGAGCTTCTTCGGCCGGTGCGCCGTGTAGAGGTGGCCGCCGTGCTGGGGCTCGCACTCGGGAAATTCGGCCACCAGGGACTTGAAGGTCTCGTAACCGCTGCGGATCTCGGCGTCGAGTTTCAGCGCGGTGTCCTGGCCCCAGCGGGCGATCCACTGCGAGCGATAGAGCCGGCCGCTGGCGTTCTGGCCCTGGCCGCCGTTGCGGCTGGTGCAGCCCCAGGCCGTCTGATTGGCCTCGAGCACGGTGGCCCGGATGCCGTGTTCGCGCGCGAGAAAAAGCGCAGCGGCCAGGCCGGTGAAGCCCGAGCCCACGATCACGACGTCGGTGTCGGTGTCGGTCTCGATCGGGCCGTCGTCGGCCGGAGGCGCACCGGCGCTGGCCACCCAGTAGGTGGGCGCATAGTCGCGGCCCCGGCCGGGCGAGCGGTCGACCAGCGGGTCGTAGCGCGGGTCGTAGCGGTCCAGCCGGGTGGGGGCGGGCGTGCTCATGTCCATGGCGGGGTCTTGATCAGGGTTGGAAGGGCGGGCGGTCCTTGCGGAAGGCGTTCTTTACCGCGATGCGCCCGCCGCGGAAGGTGAACACGTCGACCATGCGGGCCTCCACCCTCAGGCCGTCGGCCCGGGTACCGCTGAACGTCGACTCCGACACGCCGCGGTCACCAGCGACGAAGTGAACGCCGTCCAGCCACTGGGCGTCGGGAAAGGTCTGCCAGGCGAGCGCGAAGCCGGCGCGTACCGCCTCGGCGCCCACGAAGCTGCGGCCCTGGAGTTCGGGCCCGGCCACGGCATGGAACACGCAGTCGGCGGTCATGAAGGACATCAGTGCGTCGATGTCGTGGCGGTTCCAGGCCTCGTTGAAGGCCGCCAGCGTGGCCGCAGTGACAGGTGTTTCGGTCGTTTCCATGGGGGTTTCCTGGGGTGGATGCGTCCCGGTGCCAAGCCTCGGGCAAAGGCAGGAGGTTAGGCAAAATCCAGCGCAGCAGATAGGTCCAGATGCGAATGACCCGCCGATCCAGTGAGCGTCCCGAGATCCACCGCCTCCATGCGCCACGCGCATGACTCGCTGTGGCTGCAGCTGTTCGAGCTGCCACTGCAGCCGGCCCTGCCGCTGCAAGCGCGCCTGCGCGCGGCGGTGGTGCGAGAGATCCAGGCCGGTCGGCTGGTGGCGGGAACCGCCCTGCCCTCGTCGCGCGACCTGTCGCGCCTGATGGGGCTGAGCCGCAACACCGTGACAGCGGCCTACCAGCAGCTGGTCGACGACGGGTATCTGCAGGCGCGGCCGCGCAGCGGTGTCTTCGTCCAGCACGGCGCGCGCGCGGCCGTGGCCCGTGAGCTGCCGGCCGCACCGCTGGCCAAGCCGGCCAGTGCCCGGCCGCCGGACTGGTCGCAGCGCGTGCTGCGCTCGCTGCACGGCAAGCCGACACTGAGCAAGCCAGCCCGGTGGCGCGACGCGCCCTATCCCTTCGTCTATGGCCAGCACGACCCCGACCTGTTCCCGGCGGAGGACTTCCGCGAGTGCTGCGTCCGCACGCTGACGCGGGCCCAGCTCGAGCACTGGACACCCGATCTCGACACCGACGACCTGCCCGACCTGATCGAGCAGATCCGGCTGCGGGTCCTGCCCAAGCGGGGGGTGGTTGCGCTGGCAGACGAGATCCTCGTCACCGTCGGCGCCCAGCAGGCCTTCCACCTGCTGGCCGAGGCGCTGATCGACCGGCGCAGCCGGGTCGGCTTCGAGGACCCGGGCTACCCGCACGCCCGCAACTGCCTGGGCCTGCGCAAACCGCGCTGGCTGCCCTTGAGTGTCGATGTCGAAGGCGTCGTCGTCGACGAACTGCCGAGCCTGGACTATGTCTTCGTCACACCCTCGCAGCAAAGCCCGACCACGGTCGCGCTCAGCCTGGATCGGCGGCGCGCCTTGCTGCAGCGCGCCGATGCCGAGAACTTCATCGTGATCGAGGACGACTACGAGGCCGAGAACCTCTTCGAAGGCGAGCCGATGCCGGCGCTGAAGAGCCTGGACCGCAGCGGCCGCGTGGTCTACGTGGGTTCGCTGGCCAAGAGCCTGTCGCCGGCGCTGCGTCTGGGCTACATCGTGGCACCCCGCGCCCTGGTGGCCGAACTGCGGCTGCTGCGGCATGTGATGGTGCGCCATCCCAGCGCCTTCCTGCAGCACGCTTTTGCGCTGTACCTGTCGCTGGGCCACCATGAGTCGCATGCGCGGCGAGCCAACCAGGCGATGCGCAGCCGCATGGCGCTGGCCGTCGCAGGGCTGCGGCGTCACTTGCCGGAGTTCGAGTTTCGCCAGCCCCAGGGTGGAGCGTCGATCTGGGTGCAGGCGCCGGCCTGGGTGGATGCGGCCGAGCTCGCGACCACCGCCCGGCGGCACGGTGTGCTCATCGAATCGGGCGAGGCCTTCTACTTCGAGCCGCCTTGCCCCTGCCCGAGCTTCCGGCTGCGCTTGTCCTCGATCCTGCCGCAGCGCATCGATGCGGGCCTCGCGGCCCTGAGCGCCGCGGTCGATGAACTGGCGCTGGCGCGCGGTGTCGAGCGACCGCGCTCTTCCATGCCGAAACGACCGCCCCAGAGCCCGAATCGGTGAAAAGCAGATGGAAGCGGCTGAGATCTGTCGGCCAGGCGCCACTCAGACGAACACAGACTCGAGCAACTTGGCTGAGCCGGGCGTTTTCGGGTCGAGTGCCGTGCCGCCGCTGCGGGCGGCAGACGTTTACTGGCCAGCCACCACGCGCACGGCAGCGCGCTGCGGCTCGGGTTCGGAATCGAAACGCTCGAAGCCGGTGTAGCAGATGAAATGCCGGTTGGCGGCACGGCCGAACAGGGTCATGCCCAGCCGGGTGGCCATCTCGTGGCCCATCGCGGTGACGCCGTTGCGCGACACGATGATGGGCACGCCCATCTGTGCCGACTTCATCACCATTTCGCTGGTCAGGCGGCCGGTGGTGTAGAACACCTTGTCGGCGCCGCCCACGCCGTGCAGGCCCATCCAGCCGGCGATGGTGTCGATGGCGTTGTGGCGGCCCACGTCTTCGCAGAACATCAGGATCTCGGCGCCGCGGAACAGCGCGCAGCCGTGCACCGAACCGGCCTTGCGATGCACGCTGTTGCGCTGGCGCATGGCTTCCAGCATGGCGTGCAGGGTGCGCTGCCGGATGCGCGCCACGTCGGAACCGGGCAAGGCCACGGCATCCAGCTGAGTCATCATGTCGCCGAATACCGTGCCCTGGCCGCAGCCGGTGGTGACGACCCGCTTCGATGTGCGCGACTCGACGTCGACCAGGCCGTTGCGCGTCTTGACAGCGGCCGCAGCCACGTCCCAGTCGACGGTGATGGATTCGATCTCGGCGACATCGGAAATCAAGCGCTGGTTGCGCAGCCAGCCCAGCACCAGCAGTTCAGGGCTGGCGCCCAGGGTCATCAGGGTGACGATCTCGCGCTTGTCGACGAACACCGTCAGCGGGCGTTCGGCGGGAATGAACAGGCGGCGGCGTTCGCCGTACTCGTCCAACACCTCGATCTCGCGCAGCAGCGGCTCGGCCGCGCAAGTCAGGTGAGGCGCACCGGGCACCGGCGAAAACTGCTGCGAAGCTTCGAAAGCCAAAGGCGAGCCGTCCGCCGCCACGGCGGCAGCGGCTGGCGGCAGGATCGGCGAGTGCGCGGGTGCAGCCAAGTCGGGCGCTACTTCTTGGGTGATGGCGCTGCGGCGGCCGGGGTGGGGGCAGCGGCAGCGGCGGGGGCCGCAGCGGGTGCCGGCGGCGCGTAGACGAACGGTCCGGGGTTCTCGCAAGCCGGCGTCGCGGTGACAGGCTTGATCTCCTTGCCCGCCTGCTTGGCCTGGGCGAAGTAGCTCGATGCCACCTTGTCCATGGACACACAGAGCTGGTAGTTCGCAAGCTTGTTGCCATGAGCCGCTTTCGCAGCGGCCTCAGCGGCCTTGGCCTTGGCTTCGTCACTCAGTGCGGGCAGCTTGGCGGTGGCGGCACCGGCCAGGGCCAGAGCGGCAAGGGCTGTCAATGTGGAGCGCAGCGTCAGCTTCATATCGGAAGGCCTTCTGTCAGGTTTGCGGGCTGGCCTGCCCCAGGGTGGCAGCAGCGGCGGCAGACCGCTGGGCCGGGATGCGGCCGGCGCGGATGTCGTCGGCCCAATACTTGTGGTGCTCTTTCGCCCAGCCTTCGTCGACATATCCGGTTCGCATGGCGGCGTAGGCTCCTTTCATGCCAATGGTACCCATATAGATGTGCCCCAGGAACATGGCCATCATCAACAAGGAGGCGGCGCTGTGAATCATGTGCGCGATCTGCATCTCGCTGCGCAGGTAGGCCATGCCGGGCACCAGCTGGTTCAGGACCAGCCCCGAGCCCACCACGACGAGCCCCAGCACCAGTACCCCCACCCAGAACAGCATCTTTTCGCCGGCGTTGAAGCGGTGCGAGGGAACTTCTTCCTTGCCCAGCATCCCGCCAGCGCGCTTCAGCCAGGTCAGGTCGCCCTTGGCCGGCATGTTGTCCTTGATGAAAGTGAACACCACCACGATCAGGGACACGGCAAACAAGGGCCCCATGAAGTTGTGCAGATTCTTCAGGGCAAACGACAGCCAGCCGAACAAGGTGGCGCCCAGCACCGGCAACAGGAAGAACTTGCCGAAAGCCAGAACGATGCCTGAGACCGCCAGGGCGACGAATGCGATGGCATTCGACCAGTGCGCTGCGCGTTCGAACGGCGTGAAGCGCTCGATCTTGCGACCGGTGTCAGGCTCGTGTCCGCCGAGCGAACCCTTGCGCCAATAGAACATGGCCATGGCCAGCACCACGATCGACAGCAACGCGCCGCCGTAGGGGATGAGCCAGTTGTTGCGCACCTGGCGCCAGGCTTCGCCCGCGGTGGTGAACTTGGAGCCCGGATACTGAACGAAGGACTGCACCAGCACACCCATTTCGGCGCCGGGCAGGCTGACGATGCCCTTCTGGTCGCCCGATTCGCGCACCGCGCGCCAGAAGGGCGCGTTGTTGCCCGGCTGGGTCTTGGCACGCTCGGCATTGGTCTCGCCGGGCTGCGGTTCGGCCGGGGCCACGAAGCCCGGCGGCGGGCCCTTGGTCGCCGCGTCCTGCGCGCCAGCAGGCATGGCCGCCAGCAGCACAGCCGACAGCGCGGCAGTGAGCCACAGGCGTGCAATCGAACGGGGGGTGGTGTGGGTCATGGTCGGCGCCTCCGGCTGGCGTGTGTTGGCCGAAACTTCAGGGCGCCGACACGGCGCGGGCGTATTCGTTCTGCGCTTGGGCACGCTTGCGCATCTGCGCTTCCCAGGCCACCGGGTCACCGGTCTTGAAACCCTGGACGGTATAGCCGCTGGGCGTGGACTCCCAGGCCTTGCTGTCCGACTTGCGCGTTTCGGTCTGCGGCTTTTCGGTACAGCCTGCCAGGGCCAGGCCGGCCATGGCTGCAAGGAGGAATGAACGGGACATCGGTCGGTGTGTCATGGGTGCTTCAGCTCTTGGTTCCCGACGGCTTGCCGTAGGCCGTGCCCCAGCCCCAGACTTCGCTGCCCTTGCCGCGGGTCAGGACCCGGGTGCGGAAGATGTCGGCGACGACATCGCCGTCACCGCCCAGCAGCGCCTTGGTGCTGCACATCTCGGCACAGGCCGGCAGCTTGCCTTCGGCCAGGCGGTTGCGGCCGTATTTCTCGTTCTCGGCCATGCTGGCATTGGCTTCCGGGCCGCCGGCGCAGAAGGTGCACTTGTCCATCTTGCCGCGCATGCCGAAGGTGCCGTTGCTGGGGAACTGCGGCGCGCCGAACGGGCAGGCGTAGCTGCAGTAGCCGCAGCCGATGCAGGTGTCCTTGTCGTGCAGCACCACGCCTTCCTCGGTGCGGTAGAAACAGTCCACCGGGCACACCGCCATGCAGGGGGCGTCGCTGCAGTGCATGCAGGCCACCGAGATGCTTTTCTCGCCAGGCAAACCGTCGTTCATGGTCACCACCCGGCGGCGGTTCACGCCCCAGGGAACGTCGTGCTCTGCCTTGCAGGCGGTGACGCAACCGTTGCATTCGATGCAGCGCTCGCTGTCGCAGATGAATTTCATGCGGGCCATGGTCTTTACTCCTGAGTTCTGCGCGTGATGTTCTGAGCGTGAGGTTGCGAGCGTCAGGCCGTGGCTTTTTCGATCTGGCAGACGGTGGTCTTCGTCTCCTGCATCATCGTCACGCTGTCGTAGCCGTAGGTCGTGGCGGTGTTGATGGCCTCGCCACGCACCACCGGTGCCGCACCCTGCGGGTAGTACGGCAGCATGTCGACACCGCCCCAGCGGCCCGAGAAGTGGAAGGGCAGGAACACCGTTTCTGCGTCCACACGCTCGGTCACCATGGCCTTGACGCGGATGCCCTTGAAGTCGGGCAGCGCCACCATCGGCGGGGTCTTGACCCAGACGTAATCGCCGTTGCGGATGCCGCGGTCGTTGGCCGCCTTCGGGTTCAGCTCGACGAACATCTCCTGCTGCAGTTCGGCCAGCCAGGGGTTCGAACGGGTCTCCTCGCCGCCGCCTTCGTATTCGACGAGCCGGCCGCTGGTCATGATCAGCGGATAGGTCTTGCCGATGTCCTTGTACTTTTCCTGCACGCTCTTGAACAGCGTGGGCAGGCGCCAGAAAGCCTTGCGGTCGTCGTGCGTGGGGTACTTGGCCACCAGGTCGGGGCGGTTGCTGTAGAGCGCTTCGCGGTGCTGCGGAATGGGGTCGGGGAAGTTCCAGACCACGGCCCGAGCCTTGGCGTTGCCGAACGGGTGGCAGCCGTGGTTGACCATGGTCACGCGGATGATGCCGCCCGAGGGGTCGGTCTTCCAGTTCTTGCCTTCGGCGGCCTTCTGCTCGGCTTCGGTCAGTTCGCTCCACCAGCCCAGCTTCTTCAGCAGCAGGTGGTCGAACTCGGGGTAGCCCATGGTCAGGTCGGAGCCCTTCGAATGGGAACCATCACCGGCCAGCAGCGACACGCCTTCGCGTTCCACGCCAAAGTTCGCGCGGAAGTTGCCGCCGCCCTGCATCACGTGCACGCTGGTGTCGTAAAGGTTGGGGCTGCCAGGGTGCTTCATTTCCGGCGTGCCGTAGCACGGCCAGGGCAGGCCGAAGAACTCGCCGTCCAGGTTCATGCCGGTTTCCTTGTCGATACCGCCCTTGGCCTTCAAGGTCTTGATATCGAACACGTGCATGTTGCGCATGTGTGCCTTCAGGCGCTCCGGGCTCTGGCCGGTGTAGCCGATGGTCCAGACGGCCTTGTTGATCTCGCGCAGGATGGACTCGGTCTCGGGCTCTTCCATGCCGCCCTTGCCCTTGACCATCTTGTAGTTCTTGACCAGTTCCTTGTCGAAGCCCAGCTTCTGCGCCAGCTGGTACATGATCATGTGGTCGGTGCGGCTTTCCCACAGCGGCTCGATGACCTGTTCACGCCACTGGATGCTGCGGTTCGACGCGGTGCACGAACCGCTGGTCTCGAACTGCGTGCAGGCCGGCAGCAGGTACACGGCCTGGTTCGGGTTCTTGTCCTCGGCCTTGCCGGGCATGGCCGCCATGGCCGCCGTCGCGCTGGGGAACGGGTCGATCACGACCAGCAGGTCCAGCTTGTCCATGGCCTTCTTCATTTCCAGGCCGCGGGTCTGCGAGTTCGGCGCATGACCCCAGAAGAACAGGCCGCGCAAGTTGCTGTCCTGGTCGATGAGTTCGTTCTTCTCCAGCACTCCGTCGATCCAGCGCGACACGGTCATGCCGGGCTTGGTCATCATGCCCGGTGCGTACTGCTTCTTGATCCACTCGAAGTCCACGCCCCAGGCGTTGGCGAAATGCTTCCAGGAGCCGTCGGCCAGGCCGTAGTAGCCGGGCAGGCTGTCGGGATTGGGGCCGACGTCGGTGGCGCCCTGCACGTTGTCGTGGCCGCGGAAAATGTTCGTACCGCCGCCCGAGACACCCACGTTGCCCAGCGCCAGCTGCAGCAGGCAACTGGTGCGCACCACGGCGTTGCCGGTGGTGTGCTGGGTCTGACCCATGCACCAGACGATGGTGCTGGGGCGGTTCTTGGCCATGATCTCGGCCACCTTGTAGGTGGTGGCTTCGTCCACGCCGCTGGCTTCCAGCACCTTGTCGGGTGTCCACTTGGCCAGCACTTCCTCGCGCACCTTGTCCATGCCGTAGACACGGTCCTCGATGTACTTCTTGTCTTCCCAGCCGTTCTTGAAGACGTGATACAGCACACCGAACATGAAGGGGATGTCGGAACCCGAGCGGATGCGCACGTACTCGTCGGCGCGCGCCGCCGTGCGCGTGAAGCGCGGGTCGACCACGATCATCTTGCAGCCGTTTTCCTTGGCATGCAGCATGTGCAGCATGCTCACCGGGTGGGCTTCGGCGGCATTCGACCCGATGTACAGCGCCGCCTTGGCGTTCTGCATGTCGTTGTAGCTGTTGGTCATGGCGCCATAACCCCAGGTGTTGGCAACACCCGCGACCGTCGTGCTGTGGCAGATGCGTGCCTGGTGGTCGGTGTTGTTCGTGCCCCAGAACGAAACCCACTTGCGCAGCAGGTAGGCCTGCTCGTTGTTGTGCTTGCTGCTGCCCACCACGAAGATGCTGTCGGGACCGCTCTGCTTCTTCAGTTCCAGCATCTTGGCGCTGATCTCGTTCAGCGCCTCGTCCCAGCTGATGCGCTGGTACTTGCCGTTGACCAGCTTCATCGGGTACTTCAGGCGGAATTCACCGTGCCCGTGCTCACGCAGTGCAGCACCCTTGGCGCAGTGCGCACCCAGGTTGATCGGGCTGTCGAACACCGGTTCCTGGCGCACCCAGACGCCGTTCTCCACCACCGCGTCGACCGCGCAGCCCACCGAGCAGTGGCCGCAGACGGTGCGCTTGACTTCGACCTTGCCGGTGCCATCGCCACCAGCGCGTGCTTCGCGCGAGGCGGCATCGGCCTTCTTCACCAGCACCAGCTGCGACGCCGCGATGCCGGCACCCACGCCCATGCCAGAGCGGCGCAGGAAGGCACGCCGATCCATGGTGGGAATGGCCCGTGAAACGCCGCGCGACAGGCTGGAAACCAGGCTGGAGCCGGCGTCGGCGCGAAGGCCAAGGGAAGGGGTGGCTTTGCGGGTGAGCAACATGGGAGGAGTCTCCGTGCAGGGACGATGTTCTGGCACAGGCCAGGCGCAGTTCCGCGCCTTGCCGTCCCGGTCCGCGTGCGGACCGGAATCGGGGGATGTCAGACCCGGGTGGTCTGGTAGTAACGCAGCACGTGCTGCGTGACCTGGTAGCCGCCACCGGCCTCGGGGGCAGCGGCCAGCACCTCGGGTGCGGCAGCAGGGGCCGCCGTCTTCACCAGCGGCAACGCCGTCACCGCCACGCCAGCAGCCCCGGCGGCGCCCAGACCGACCAACAGATGGCGACGGGTGGGTGCGTCTGCCGGTTTGCCGGTGGATTGCGGCGCTTGCCGCGAAGGGGTCTGTGAACTCATGGGCGGTACTCCTGGACAGGGCCCGGCGCGCAAGCTGCTATGCACCGGATTGCATGGGATTACCCGCGAAGCTACCCCCAACTTCAATAGGGTTCCACCCCAAACAGGTGCGACAAACTGTCGCGCGCCCCAGGACGGCGCGCGCCGAGGGCCTTCCCTAGAATCCTCGGCTGTCATGACATCAACGCATTCCTCGGTTCCCACGCTCCACGCTGCCGTCCGCATGGAACGCGAACGTGCACCGAACATCTGGGAGGACTGGCGCTTCCGTGTCGCCGAAGTGCTGCTGGACGACGGCGAGTTCGGCACCCAGCCACGGCAGCTTCGAGACGACGGCACGCTGGCCACCACCTTGTTCCCGGGTCTGCCGGTCAGCCTGCACCGCGACGAAGCCGAGGGCTACTACCTGAACCTGAGCAGCGGCAACCCGGTGTGGTTCGTGAAGTGGCGCGTGGACGATGAAGACCCCTCGCGCGCCTGGCCAGAGGCCGTCACCCTGTCCTACAACGAAGCGGGCCGCATGCTCGATGCCCAGGAACGTGTCGACAACCAGCCACTGCCCCCCGAGGTGCGGGCCTGGCTGCAGTCCTTTGCTGACGAACACTATCGGCCCGAACCCAAGCAGCGGCGGCGGCCGGCCTCGTTCAAGCCGCCCGAGCAGCGCTGACGGCCCGCCATGGCTGACAACGACGGTTTCCTGTCCCGCTGGTCTCGCCGCAAGGTGCAGGTGCAGCAGGGTCTGCCGGTCGCCCCGGCGCCCGATGCCAAGCCCGAGCCCGAGGCCGAGAGCGAGACCGATGGCGACCGGGTGGCAACACCGGCGCCGGCCCGGCCCGCCACCATCGCGCCTGCGGCGATTGCGCCCGGCCAGGCGCTGGCCGAAGCGACACCTGCGACATCGAGCGCCACCGAGGCCCGGGTCCCGCCGCCGCCCACGCTGGAGGAAGCGCAACTCCTCACCCCTGCCGACGACTTCAGCCGCTTCGTCGGCCGCGGCGTCGACCCCCAGGTCAAGAACACGGCGCTGAAGACGCTGTTCAGCGACCCTCACTTCAACGTGATGGACGGTCTGGACATCTACATCGGCGACTACAACACCCCCGACCCTCTGCCCGCCGGCATGCTGCAGCAGATGGCGCAGTCGGCCATGCTCCGACTGTTCGAGACCGAAGCCGATCCCCCCCGGCCGCCAGGCCAGGCGCAGCCTGCCGACGCAGCAGCCATCCATCCCACCGAACCGCCGCCCCTCCATGAAGACCCTGCTCTGCGACTGCAACCGAACGATGACGCTGGACCTGCCGGCGATCAGCCGGGCCCTGTCGAAGACCCCGGGCGCCAGCACTGACGGGCTCGAGCAGGGCCACACCCTGCTGTGCCGGCGTGAAGCCGCCAGCTTCCAGCGCGCAGCCAAGTCGACCGGCGCCAGCGGCGACGAGCTGCTGGTGGCCTGCACCCAGGAAAGCCGACTCTTCCTGGCGCTGAACGAGCAGACCGAAGGCTCGGCCAGCGTCGCCGAACGGCCGATCCACTTCGTCAACATCCGCGAAACAGCAGGCTGGTCGCGCGACGGCGCGCAGGCCACGCCGAAGATCGCCGCGCTGATTGCCGCAGCGCAACTGCCGCCACCCGCGCCGGTGACGACCGTGACCTACCGCTCTCAGGGCCGCACCCTGGTCGTGGGCGCGCCTGCCGCGGCGCATGCGGCCGCGGCCTTGCTGGCCGACCGTCTGGACGTGAGCCTGCTCGTCGAAGGACCTGGCACCGCACCCGGCACCATGCCCGGCCCAAGCCCCCTGCCCCAGGCCCGTGACCACGCGGTGCACGCCGGCAAGCTTTCGCGGCTGACCGGCTGGCTGGGCCAGTTCGACGCACACTGGGACAGCGGCAACCCGATCGACCTGGACCTGTGCACACGCTGCAACGCCTGCGTCGACGCCTGCCCCGAAGGCGCCATCGACTTCAGCTACCAGGTCGACCTGTCGCGCTGCAAGAGCCACCGCGAATGTGTGCGGGTGTGCGAAGCCGCCGGTGCCATCGACTTCCAGCGCCCGCTGCAAAGCGCCCAAGAGCGCTTCGACCTGGTGCTCGACCTGCGCCCTGAACCCGCCTTCAGCCAGCACCAGCCGCCGCAGGGCTACTTCCACGTGCCCCAGGGGCCGGCCGGCGACAGCGCCGCGCTGATGAAGGCCGTCCTGGCGCTGCGCGACCTGGGCGGGGAATTCGAGAAGCCCAAGTTCTTCAACTACCAGCAGCGATTGTGCGCGCACAGCCGTAACGAGCAGATCGGCTGCACGGCCTGCATCGATGTGTGCTCGGCCCAGGCGATTCGCAGCGAAGCCACGCAGAAAGGCAAGGCCCGCGGCAAGACCCACGCCGCTGCCGGCCGCGCCGCCGTGGCCACGCCGGGGCAGGCCGGCGGCGGCATCGCCGTCGAACCGCATCTGTGCGTGGGTTGCGGCGCCTGCACCACCGTGTGCCCCAGCGGTGCGCTGACCTTCGCCTACCCCGGCGCCGTCGACCAGGGCAAGCGCTGGCGCACCCTGCTGCAGGCCTACGGCAACGCCGGCGGCAAGGACGCCGTGCTGCTGCTGCACAGCGAAAAGGCCGGTGTGGCTGCCATCGACGCACTGGGACGCGCCGCCCGCAGCCAGCGCCGGGGCAGCACGCTGCATGGCCTGCCCTCACGTGTGCTGCCGGTGCCGCTGTGGCACACCGCCAGCACCGGCATCGACCTCTGGCTGGCCGCCATCGCCCAGGGTGCAAGCCAGGTGTGGGTGCTGCTCACCAGGGAAGAAGCGCCACAGTACCGCCAGGCCCTGGTCGAGCAGATGGCGGTGGCCCAGGCCATCCTCTCGGGGCTGGGCTACCGCGGCGAACATCTGCGCGTGATCGAGGCCGACGCCGAATCGCCAGCCGGCCTGGCGCGTTTCGACGCGGCGCTGCGCGTGCCGGCGGCGCAGACCGTGGCCCGCCCCGCACCTTTTGCCACGCAGGCCGACAAGCGGGCGACGCTGGACCTGGCCATCGACCACCTGCTGGCCCAGGCCCCCGCCAAGGACACGCTGCCCGCCGACGCCGCCCTGCCCCTGCCTGCCGCAGGCGCGCCTTTCGGCAGCCTGATCGTCGACACCGCGAAGTGCACGCTGTGCCTGAGCTGCGTCGGCGCATGCCCGGAATCGGCCCTGGCCGACAACGCCGAGAAGCCGCAGCTGCGCTTCATCGAGAAGAACTGCGTGCAATGCGGCTTGTGCGAGACGACCTGCCCCGAAGGCGCCATCACACTGCTGCCGCGCCTGTGGCTGGCCGACGGCGGCAAGGCGCGCAAGGCCACCCGGGTGCTGCACGAGGCCCAGCCTTTCCAGTGCGTGCGCTGCAGCAAGCCCTTCGGCACGCTGCGCGCCATCGAAAGCATGCTCGAGAAGCTGGCCGGCCACGCCGCCTTCCAGGGCCGCGCCGCCGAACGGCTGAAGATGTGCAGCGACTGCCGCGTCGTCGACATGTACAGCGGCGACGACGAAGTTCGCATCCAGGACATCAAGTGAAGCGCCGCCCATGAGCACCGCACCGATCCAGTTCGCCAGCCCCGACGACAGCGAGGAGCTGGCCCGCGCCGAGCTCTACGGCCTGCTGGCCCGGCTGTGGATGGCGCCACCCGACGCAGCGCTGCAACAGCAGTTCGCGGTGGCGGTGACGCAGGCGCCAGAACCCGGCGCGTTGCTGGAAGAGCCCTGGACGGAACTCGTCGCCGCCCTCCGCAGCACGCCGCTGGCCGACGCGCAAGCCGAATTCGTGGCGCTGTTCCAGGGCGTGGGCAAGCCGGAGATCTTCGTCTACGGGTCTTTCTACCTGGCGGGATTCCTGAACGAAAAGCCGCTGGCGCAACTGCGCACCGACCTGGCCGCGCTGGGCCTCACGCGCGACATCGCCAACAGCGAGACCGAGGATCACGTGGCCTATTTGTTCGAGGTGATGCGCTACCTGATCGCCGGCGATGACCTGGCCGTGTGCAACCTGGAACAGCAGCGACGCTTCTTCCGCGCCCATGTGCAGCCCTGGCTTGCCGACCTGTGCGCCGCCGTCGCGGCCCACCCCCGCGCCGCCCTGTGGCGCCAGCTGGCCACGTTCACGCAGGCTTTCATCGACATCGAGGTGCAGGCCTTCGACCTGCTGGAAACATGAACATCGCAAGCGAAGACATCACCGGCCTGGTGCTGGCCGGTGGACGTGGCACGCGCATGGGTGGTGTCGACAAGGGCCTGCAGAACCACCAGGGCCTGCCGCTGGCCCTGCACGCGCTGCTGCGCCTGCAGCCGCAGGTGGGGCAGCTGATGATCAACGCCAACCGCAATCTGGCCGCCTACGAAGCCATGGGCGCACCGGTATGGCCCGACCCCTTGCCCGACTTCCCGGGGCCGCTGGCCGGGCTGCTGGCCGGACTGGAACACTGCGACACGCCCTACCTGGTGACCGTGCCTTGCGACACCCCCCACTTCCCGGCCGACCTGGTGGCCAGGCTGGCCCGCGGGATGGCCGACGCGGAAGCCGAGGTGGCGATGGCTTCGACGCTGGAAGACGGCGAACTGCGCGCCCAGCCGGTGTTCGCGCTGGTGCGCAGCGACCTGCTCGAAAGCCTGGTGGCCTACCTGCACCAGGGCGAGCGCAAGATCGCCGTCTGGATGCGCCAGCACCGCTGCGTGGAGGTGCCGTTCGACGACGCCAGCGCCTTCTTCAACGCCAACACCCTGGCCGACCTGCAGCTGCTGCAACGATGAACCCCGACGACGACGACACGCCGCAAACCATCAAGGAACCCCGCCTTTGGCAGGACTACGGCTGGACCGCGCGCGTGATCAAGAACGAGGACGACGAGGGCTGGGCCGTGGCGATGAGCAAGATCGGCGCGTCCGAGCCTGCGCTGATCGGCCCCTGGACCATGGGCCGGGACAAGAAGAATCCCAAGCCGCTGGACACCAATGCCTTCCACACCCTGGTGAAGACCGCCAGCGAATTCGTGCGTCGCCAGGAACAGCAGGAACATGCGCGGCTGCACCAGAGCGTGACGGTGACGGCGGGCGGTGGGCGCTGGCAGGTGAACCTGGACATCGTGCCCGACGACGACGACCCGCATGCCTTGTTGAGCGCGGTCGATGCTGCAGGCCAGACCGCCGCCCGCCGGCGCGTGGCCGCCAGCTTCAAGCTGAATGCGCGCAGCGCACAGTCCTGGATCGAGGGTGGGTTCGGCAAGCCGGCCTGAGCCCACCAAACCCAGAACCGCGTGGCTGGCCTTTGCCACCCGCACCGAGCCGACCGGAACGATCAGCGCCGCCGGGCCGCCTGACCGGCTGACCCCGGAGTGCGGCCCATCGCAGGTCCCGGTGTCCCGCGAAAGAACTCACGGCACCGTGAAACCTGGGTGATAGGGGTGTGAGGCAGCTTGCCTACCGTCGTGCCGTCGATGTCGCGGACCCCAAGGGCCGTGACCAGCGGCACAACCACCCACCCAGGAGCTTTGCAACATGTTCACACCTTCGACTTGCCTCCCCAGCATCAGCGCCCTCGCCTTGGGCTGCGCCGCCTTGGCCCTGCCGCAATGGGCCCTGGCCCAGCAGCAGATCGTGACGGTCACGGTCCAGAACCTGGCGGCTGCCAACAGCGTGTCCTTCGCGCCGCTGCGGGTGGGTTTCAACAACGGCAGCTACGACGCCTTCAACCTGGGTGGGGTGGCCACGGCACCGATCATCAGCGTGGCCGAAGGCGGCAGCGGTGCCGACTGGTTTCCGGCCTTCATGGCGGCCGACCCGACCGCCACGCTGGGCACGGTAGGCGGCCTGCTGACCCCGGGCGGCAGCGCCAGCATGAGCTTCACGGTCAACCCCTTGTTGAACCCGTACTTCACTTTTGGCGCCATGATCGTGCCGAGCAACGACTTTTTCATCGGCAACGACGATCCGATGGAATATCGCCTGTTCGACGCCGCCGGCAACCTGGCCATCACCAGCATCACCCAGGGCGCCACCGACATCTGGGACGCCGGCTCGGAAGTCTTCGACCCCGCCGCAGCCGCCTTCGTCGGCAACAACGGCCTGCGTGCGAATCAGGGCTCGGTCGTCGCTTTCAACTTTGCCGAACTGGCGGGCTTCAACGGCCTGACCACGGGCGCCAACTATGTCTTCAACAGCGGCCTGACGGCAGGCAGCGAGGTTTACCGCATCAGCTTCGCCGTCGCCGCCGTGCCCGAGCCTGGCACCTGGGCACTTTTTGCGGCCGGTCTGTCAGGTCTGGGCTTCCTGGCCCGACGCAGGTCCTTGGCATCCGGTTCGATGGCGAGATGAAACACCCCCTGCTGCTGGTGGAAGACGACGACGCCGTGGCCGACGTCGTTGCCCTGCACCTGCAGCAGGCGGGCTACAGCCTGCAGCGCGAGACCGACGGACTGCAGGCCATCGCCGCGCTGGACCGGCAGAGTTTCGCCCTGTTGCTGCTGGACGGCATGCTGCCCGGCGCCGACGGGCTGGACGTCTGCCGCCACGTACGTGCTCATCAGCCGGCGCTGCCCATCATCATGCTCAGCGCCCGCGCAGCCGAGATGCATCGCGTGCTGGGGCTGGAACTGGGTGCCGACGACTACCTGGCCAAGCCTTTTTCGATGGCCGAACTGGTGGCGCGGGTGCGCGCATTGCTGCGCCGCGCCGAACGCGTGCCAGCCACTGCGGCCGTGCCGCTGGCCTTTGGCCCAGCCCGCCAGTGGCAGCTGGACCCCTTGCGCCGGGTGCTGATGAACGGCCGCGCCGCCGTGAACCTGACTCTGCGCGAATTCGACCTGCTGCACTTCCTGCTTCGCCATCCGCAGCAGGTGTTCAGCCGCGCCGCACTGCTCGAACAGGTATGGGGCCCGGGGTTCGACGGCTTCGAACACACCGTCAACTCCCACATCAACCGTTTGCGCCAAAAGATCGAGGCCGACGCCCAGGCGGCGCGCTTCATCCAGACCGTCTGGGGCGTGGGCTACCGCTTCGATCCGCTGGGCACACCGCCGCCCGGCACCGGGCCCAGACCATGAAGGCCAGCCTTGCCCGGCGCCTGACGCTGGCCTTGGCGGTGCTGTTGCTCGCATTCGGCCTGTTCGTGGCCGGGCTGGTGCGCCATGTCGGGCTGCAGCAGGAAGAGGTGGGGCTGCAGCGCCTGTCGCACGGCCTGGCTGCGCATATCGTCAACCACTGGCCAGCCGTCCGGTCGGCCGAACAGGCAGACCGCGCCGCACGCGGCGAACTGCTGCGCATGCTGATGACGGTGAACCCGGGCATCCAGGTCTATCTGCTCGATGCCGACGGCCTGGTCGACCACTACATCGGCGAGCCTGGCATGGTGCGGACCCCGGTCGTGGATCTGGCGCCCGTGCGTGCCTACCTGGCCGGCGCCCCGGCGCCTGTGCGCGGGACCGACCCCATGGGCGGCCCGCCACGAAGTTTCAGCGCGGCCATGTTTCCGCCATTGCCGGCCCGCGCGGGCCAGTCCGGGGCGGCCCGGCCACCGGGCTATCTTTACATCGTGCTGCCTGCACCGGCCACCGCCCAGCCCGACGCCCAAGCCCCACTGTGGGAGAGCGCGGCCTGGGCCGTGGCTGCAGCGGTTCTTGCAACGCTCTTTCTGGGCATCGCGCTGGTGCGCCACCTGACCCGGCCATTGCAGCATCTGGCCCAACGGCTGCAGGCCTATGGCCTGATCGACGCGCAGACGGCCACAGCTTCTGGCCAGACCGGGATTGAGCCTGGGGCCGGTATCGGCATGGCCACCACCCACCCCAACGACGACTCCACAGCACTGGCCACCGGCGCCGTCTTCAACACGTCCCCCGTCATAACCGGTTCGGCCGACACCACCACCTTCAGCGTTCGACCCAGCTCCAGCAAAGCCCGCCCCGCACGGCATGAAATCGACGCCATCGCCAAGGCCTTCGACGCGATGGCCGAGCGCGTGTCGCGACAGGTCCTGGCGCGAGGCCAGCAGGACGCGGCTCACCGCGAAGTGATGGCCAACGTGGCGCACGACCTGCGCACGCCTCTGACCGCACTGCACGGTCATCTCGAAGCCCTGGCGACACCCGGCTGGGCCGAAGCACCGGCGCGCCGCCAATCGCTGTTGAAGGCCGCACTGGCGCAAAGCGACAAAGTACGCCGGCTGTCGCAGCAGCTGTTCGAACTGGCCACGCTGCAGTCCACTCACGACTTGCCGCAGCGCGAGCGCTTTCGTCTGGACGAACTGGTGGCCGACACGGTGCAGAAGTTCGACCCTGGCCTGCCCCAGGCCACGGTTGCGCTGTGCGGCCCGGCGCCCGCTGCAGTGCTGCTGGACGGCGACCTGCACCTCATCGAACGGGCGCTCAGCAACCTGATCGACAACGCAGTGCGCCACGCGCCAGGCGCGCGGCCCGTGCAGGTCAGTCTGCAAAGCGACGGCCAGCACGCGCAAGTGCTGGTGGCAGACGGCGGACCCGGTCTGCCTGCAGAACTGGCACGTCGCCTGGACGCCGACCAACCGGTGCGGGAACCGCCGTTGCCCCGCCCGGGTGGTGGTGTGGGCGGGTTGGGCCTGGCCATCGCCCAGCGAATCGCCCTGCTTCATGGCGGCAGCCTGAGGGTGCAACACGGACCAGGCGCGGGTACACGGCTGGTCCTGGCACTGCCGCTGGCGCGGCCAGCCGCGTAGGCCGAACTGGTCAGGCTGGGGAAACTCGGCAGGGTACCGACAGGGCTTCGTGGAGACGATTTTCGCTGCGGCCTGAGGCCGGGCGGGCCCGCGTCACGCCTCGATCTGCGCCGATCGGACCGTCCGCCGCGACGGCGCGACCTGCCGAATTTCCTGACCGTGAAACATTGCCCAGGATCGGCACCCCGCGGCATCCACCCCACCCTGCTTGAAGGCGCCTGTTCACGGGGTTTACCACCCTGAGCAAGGGGCACCGCTCGCACCACCAACCCGTCGGCCGATGCCATGATTCATGAGCGTTGGCTGAGCCCATGCCCAAACCGGGCGGATCCAAACGTGCCTCGAGCCGGCCTGTTGCGTGAATGAGCGGGCAGCAGGAGGCGGAAGCAGCAGCCGATCCCCGCCCCCACCCCGCCGTGTGAACAAGGGAACCCCCGATGCTGGACACGATCTTTCGCTCCTCCACCGACCGCAAGCAGCTCGACATCGAGTTGCGCGACCTGATCAACGAGGTACGGGAAGAGCGCGAAGCCCTGCGCACCGAGCGGGACGAGTTCCGTGCCCAGGTCGAACGCGCCAGCGGTGCCATGGCCAAGCTTTCCAGCACAAACAAGGCACTGGACGAACTGAACGCCAGGGCCGACGCGGTGATACGCAAGGTCAACGGTCTGGCCGAGGTCGCGTCCAGCTTCGACGAACGCGCGCGGCGCATGGAAAAGCTCGAGCAGCGCGTCGGCCAGCTGGTGTCGCAGGTGGTGGTGGCGGAAAACGCAGCACGTGAGCTGCAGGCCCCCGAGGGCCATCTGGCCCAGCACCGCAAGGCGCTGGACCGCCTGGGCCAGAAGGCCACCGAGACCCAGGCCACGATGGACGCGATGCGGCGCGAAAACGAACAGCTTGCCCAGGAACATGGCCAGCTGCAGCAATCGGCAAACAGCGTCCGCCAGGCCGTGCAGGGGCTGGCGGCTTTCGAGGGCAAGCTTGGCGAGCTGGTTGCAGCCGAGGCCACGTTGCGACTGGAAGTCACCGGCACGCGTGACATCGCCCTAGGCGCCCGCCAGGACGCCGAGAGCGCGGCGAGCACGGTCAAGGAAGTGGCGTCGCGCTTTGCTTCGCTGATGCAGCTGCCGGAACTGAGCAAGGACACCGAGAAGCGCATCTCCTCGCTGCACGCCCTGGCTGAACATGTTTCGCAGAAGGTGGCGACGCTGGAAACGCAGAAGCATGCCGTCGACCATGCCGCGGCCGAGACCGCGCGCCTGAACCAGATGGTGTGGTCGATGGAAGCGCAGCTGGCGAAGCTGACCGAAGGCCAGCAGAAGATGCGCCAGACCGAGGAAGCCGTGGGCCAGATCTGGCAGATGGCGCGCTCGGTGACGCAGGACCTGGCATCGGCCACGGCATCGCGCGAGGAATTCCTGCGCGAGAGCGCCCGAGTGGACGGCCACAGTCGCAGCCTGCTGGACAGCCTGCGCGCGATGCTCGAACGACTGGGCCTGGAGAAGAGCGAGTACAGCGCCTTCGACGACCGGCTCAAGACCTTGTCGACCGACCTCGCCGGCGCCGAGACGCGCATGCAGGCGGTGCTGTCGAAGGACGAACAGCTGACGGTGATGCTGCACAAGGCCGAAGGGCTGGGCAAGATGTTCAGCGAACTGCGGGTCGAGACCGAAGAACTGGCACAGCGCCAGATCACGCTCGGCCAGCTGGGCGAGCAGCTCGGCACGATGGAAGCACAGTGCCGGCGCATGGCGACCCAGCAGGACAGCCTGATGCGCTCGCAGAGCGAGCTGGACACCCTACGCGCCGACGTTGAGGGCCTGCGCAAGTCCTACGCCGAGTCGGCGCGGTTGCGCGACACGCTGGGCAAGGACCGCACGGCACTGGAAGCCTTCGTCGAGCGTACGGCAGGGATGATCGGCCGCACGCCCGAGATCGAGAGCCGGCTCGACACGTTGCTGGGCCGGATGGGCCAGCTCGAGCAGGGCACTGCTGCGGCAGAGCGGCTGGGCGCAGCCACGCTGGTGCTGCAGGAAGGCCTGGAGCGCGTGGGCCAGCGCATGGGCTTCGTCGACAGCGTGGGCGAGCGTGTGCATGCCTTGTTCGCCATGAGCAACGACGTCGAGTGCAAGCTTGCGCAGCTTGCCGAACGCCGGCGCGAGGCCGAAGACCTGGCGCAGCAATGCATGGGCCTGGGCACGCAGATCGCCCTGGCGCACCAGCAACTGGCCGAGCTGTCGACCCAGCAGGGCCGGCTGCTGCCGCTGGCAGCGCAGATCGAAGGCATGGAGCAGGACCTTCAGCACGCGAAGGCGGCCATGGCCGCCAGCAAGAATGACGAGGCCCAAGCGCAGGCGCAGCATGCGCAGCTGATGTCGCTGCTTGAACAAGGCGCGCAGCAGGTGGCGCAGACGGGCGAACAGATGCGCCAGTTGCGCGAACTGGGCCACAGCCTGTCGCACGTGGGTGGCCGCAGCGAAGCCGTGCTGGCTGAATTGGCCCAGGTGAAGGCGCGCCAGGCCGATGCCCTGGCCCAGGTCAGCCTGACCGAAGACCAGCTGCAGCGAGCCGAGGCGATGGTGCGCCTGATCGAGCAACGCCGGGTGACGCTGGCGCATACGGAGAAGGCACTGGCGGGCTTCGAGTCGCGCGTCGTCGAACTGGACCGCATGACCGAAGCGCTGGACAAGCGCATGCAGTGGCTGGCCGAGCGCGAAAGCGTGGTTCAGGCAGTGAAGGCCGAAGTGGACGGCATTCGCCAGCTCGCCAATCGCAGCAAGGACGATTTGCAGTTCGTCTCGGAACACCGGCAGCAACTGGGCGCGCTGCGCGGCGAGGTCGACGGCCTGCTGTCGCGCATCGGCGAAACCGACGGCAAGATCGTGCTCATCGAGTCTTGGCGCAAGAAGGTGGACGAGGTGCAGGTCCAGGCCACGGCCGTCGACCAGTTGCTGGGCGAGGTTCAGGGCACGCTCGAAAGCCTGAGCGAACAGCGCGCCGTGATCGACGACGTCGGCGAGAAGCTGGCGCGGCTCGACTTCACGGTGCAGGAAGCCAAGGGCACGATGCTGCGGCTGGACGCGTCGGCGCAGGACTCCCAGAACACGCTGCGCACGCTGCAACGCGAACGCGAAGTGGCCGAACGCGTGGCCACCAGCATCAAGTTGCTGCGGGCGCGGGGAGCGTTGCCGACGGCCTGAACGGCGCGGCAGGGTCTTGTCCGTGGTGCCAGCGCCGTCGCTCGGTTCGGTCCGGCGGCGCCCGGCACAAACCAGCGTTGCCATCACGTGACGCTCGCGTGACGATGTCGGGCTTACCTTGCGGGCACCCCACCCACCCAGCGAGGCCGCCATGTCGATCAACGCGTCACTTTCCTCTGCCCTGAGTCGGTCTGCCTGCGCTTGTGCCTTGCTGGCGGCTGTCACCAGCGCGCCAGCGGCCACGCCGCGTGTGGCCGTGGGCGACGGCTTCGTCGTCGTGTCGCGCAGCGACGGCACGGTCTGGGCCTGGGGCCGCGGCACCGACGGTCAGCTGGGCGACGGCGGGCGTGCGTCCAGCAGCCGCCCGGTGCGTGTGAGTGGCCTGGCCGGGGTGGTCGACGTGGTGGCCGCAGACGGCCTTGCAGCGGCGCTGAAGGCCGATGGCACCGTCTGGGTGTGGGGCTCGGGCGCCAACGGCATCTTCGGCAGCACCCAGACCGACAACACCATCCGCGCGCTGGTTCCAGTGCAGATCCCCGAACTGTCGGCCATCTGGACGCTGGCCCTGGGCCGCAACGGGCCCAGCGCGCTGGCCGCGGACACCCGCGGCCATGTCTACCACTGGGGCAACAACTTCAGCGGTCAGGCGGGCGACGGCAGTTCCAGCAGCAACGGCGCGGTGCGCAAGCTGCCGACGCGGGTGCCTGGCCTGTCCAACGTGACCGCGCTGGCGGCCGCCGACGACAACTTCCTGGCAGCCGGCTGGGACTCGCGGGTCTCGGGCTGGGGCAGCAACGAAGCCGGCGCGCTGGGCGTGCCGGTGCGCACCACGCGCGGCGGTCTGCCGCTGGCGGTGCAGCCGGTGCCGGGGCTGGGCGATGTCCTGGCCCTGGCCAGTGCGGACATCAATGACAACGCCCAATTCGCCGTGCTGCGCAGCGGCACGGTGGCGGGCTGGGGCACCAACCGCGGCTCGCATGCCAGTTGCGGCCAGGTCGCCGTGGCCACACCGGTGCTGACGGCGCCGCGCACCGTTGCGGGCCTGAACTCGGTTCTGGCCCTTGCCGGCGGCACCGGCCATGCGCTCTTCGCCACGGCCGACGGCTCGGTGCTGGGCTGCGGTGCCAACGGCGCCGGCCAGCTGGGCGACAACAGCACGGCCGGCACGGAGACAGCCAAGCCCGGGCCGCTGCGCGCCGCGCTGCCCGTGCCGGCGCAGGCCGTGGGCGCCGGTCGCAACACCAGCGCTGCCATCGGCGCCGATGGCAGCGTCTGGGTGTGGGGCCAGGTGGGCAACGGGGCCGCAGGCGACGGCGGCGCCAGCAGTGGCAACAGCAGCCTGCAGTTCACGACGCCGCGCGCCGTCGTCTCCGAAAGCGGTGCCGGCAGCTTCAACGCCGGTGCGCTGCAATCCGTGCCGGCGCTGTACACCGGCACGCAGACCGGGCCGCTGGACCGCGTCACCATCGACCTCGGCTTTTCGCCCCTGACGGCTGACGTGGGTGTGCTGTCCCGCATCTACCTGGCCGCCGTGCTGCCCGACGGCAGCCTGTATCTGTTCAGCGACGCCACCGGCTGGCAGCTCTACCGCGGCGGGCCCGTCACACCCTACCTTCGCGGTGTGCTGTCGCGCCACGTGGCGCTGCCCTTGTACCGGGACGCCAACCTCGCGGGCACCGCTGGCATCCACCTGGTGGTGGGCTACGGCCGCGGCGACACCGACGCCGCGGCCGAGGTCGACTTGCTGACCCGCGGCACCTTCGGCGATGCACTGACGCTGCGTTGAAGGAAGCGCGGCTCGCTTCCACCCATTGCGCGATGCGCAGCGGAACATGGGCCAGACTGCCTCTGTGCCTCTGTGCCTCTGTGCCCCTGCCCCAAGACCCAAGGAGGAAGCGCCATGGACCAGCCCAACCAGCCCAACCAGCCCGCCATCATGCTGCACCTGCACCTGCACGGCCCGGCCCGTCTCGTGGCTGCCGACGGCCGCGAGAATGCGCTCGAACGCCGCGCCGCCGGGCTGTGTGCGCTGGTGGCGCTGGAGCCCGGCTTCGCACGCGAGCGCGCGGCCACCTGGCTCTGGCCCGACTCCTCGGATCCCCGGCGCAACCTGCGCCAGCAGCTGCTGCGCTTCAGGCAGCTCTATGGCCAGGCCGTGCTTGACGGGGGCGAGCGCCTGCGGCTGGCCGAAGGCGTGGTGCTGGCTGCGGCCGAAGGCCCCTTGCTGCCCGGGCTGGACTTCGGCGACAGCCCCGAGCTCGCCGCCTGGTTCGACACGCGTCGCCAGGCCGCCTTGCTCCAGCAGGCACGACAGCTGCACGACGAACTGGCCGCAGCCGAAGCCGATGGCGACCTGGACGCCGCGCTGGCCGCAGCCACCCGCCACGCCGCCGCCGACCCCGACAGCGAGGCGGCCGCGCGTGAACAGATGCGGCTGCATTACCTGCGCGGCGAGCCTGCTGCCGGGCTGGCCGTGTTCGAACGCCTGCGCGTGCGGCTGGCAACCGGCTACGGCAGCGCGCCTGCTGCGGCCACGCGTGAACTTGCCGACACGCTGCGCCGCGGCGAAGCGCTGCGGCCGGCCGCGCAGGCATTGCGGGCCGAGCAGGCCACACGCGCTGCGCCATACAGACTGCCGCTGAGCTTGCAGCGCCCGCCGGTGATGGCCGGCCGCGAAGACGAGCGTGCCGCTGTGTTGCGGGCCTGGGCCGAAGGCCGTGCCGTGCTGCTGGAAGGCGAGGCCGGCCTGGGCAAGAGTCGGCTGATGGCCGACCTGGCGGCCGCCGGCCACACGCTGTCGGCGGCCGGTCGCCCTGGTGATGGCGGCGCCCCCTACGCCACCCTGACGCGCCTGCTGGCGCCTCTGTGGCGCCTGCCTGTGCCGGCGCTGGATGCGCCAGCACGTCTTGCGCTGGCGCACCTGGCGCCCGGAGGCGCGGATCCTGCCCATCGCACCGCTCCGCTGCGGCCGGGAGCGCTGCCGGCGGCGGTGCACGCCATGCTGGCAGCGCACGGCGTCGAGACCGTCATGCTCGACGACCTGCACTTTGCCGATGCCGCCACGCTGGAACTGGTTGCCGGCCTGGTCGCCAGCGCCGAACCGCCGCGCCGCTGGCTTTTGGCGCAGCGTCCGGGCGAAGCGCCTGCGGCAGCCCAGTCGCTGCGCGACGACCTGGCCGAACAGCGGCGCCTGGACGTCGTCACACTGGGTCCCTTGAATGCAGAAGCGGCGGCCACCCTGGTCGACGCGCTGGCAATCCCGGGCCTGGACGGTGCATCCATCGCAGCGGCCCTGGTTCGCCATACCGGTGGCAACCCGCTCTACCTGCTGGAAACGCTCAAGCAAGGTTTGCAGGACGGCAGCCTGGCGCGCGGCCACCTGCCCAGGCCCGATTCGGTGGGCGCACTGATCGAACGCCGCCTGCAGCGCCTGAGTTCGCCGGCCCTGATGCTGGCCCGCGTGGCCGCCATCGCCGGTGTCGACTTCTGCATCGAGCTGGCCGAAGCCACCACCGGCCACAGCGCGGTGCAGCTGGCCGGCCCCTGGGGCGAACTCCAGGCGGCGCAGGTGCTGCGCGACGAGGCCTTCGCCCACGACCTGGTGGCCGACGCCGCGCTGCGCAGCGTGCCGCCGGTGGTGGCGCGCCGCGTGCACGCGCAGTGCGCCGAGTGGCTGAACGCACGTGGCGCAGAACCAGTGCGCGTGGCGCTGCATTGGCTGCGCGGCGGCGTGCCGGCCCGGGCCGGTGAAGCCTTCACGGCCGCAGCCCAGCGCGCCGAACGCGCAGCCCGCCTGCACGAGGAAGCGATGCTCTATGCCCAGGCCGCCGAGGCCTATTCCGCGGCCGGCATGGACGAAGCAAGCTTCCAGGCACGCAGCCGGCGCGTGCGTGCGCTCCAGCATGACGACTGCGGCGACCAGGCGCTGGCGGAATGCCGCCTGCTGGCCGACACCGCGGCCACCGACGGGCAGCGCATCCAGGCCCTGACCGAGCAGTGCGGCCTGCTGACCGAGCGTGGCGAACCCGAAGCCGCCATCGCCGTGGGCCAGGTCGCGATGGCGCTGGCGCGCCCGCAGGGCGACGGCGAATGGCCGCTGCGCATCGCCTGCCACATGGCCAGTGCACTGTGCCGCCTGGGCCGAGCCGACGAGTCACTGGCCCTGCTGCTGCCGCTGCGGGCCTGGGTCGAAGCCCAGCCCGACGACGCCCTGCGTCTGCTGTGGCACGGCGACTGGGCCGCCACGCTGGGCCACCTGGGCCGCCGGCGCGAGGCGGTAGCGGCCTACGACATGGCCCGCGCCGCCGCCCGCCGCGCCGGTCTGCGCGACGCCGAGGGCCGGCTGCTGTTGAACTGCGCCGTCACCCTGCGCCAGGGCGGCCAGTTCGACCGCGCCGTGGCCTTGGCCATCGAAGGGCGCGCGCTGTCGGGCGCCGACCTGGGCGCCGGCCAGGGCGCCCCGATCGACCGCCTGGTGGTGGCCCGCGACGAGGCCGAGACGGGGCGCTACGCCACGGCGCTGCCCGCACTGGAAGCCCTGCTGCCGGTGTTCCAGGCCAGCGGCGCCGGTTTCTGGCTGCAGGCCACGCGCATGGTGCTGGTGCGGCTGTGGATGGACCTGGGCCAGCCCGCGCGTGCCTTGCCGCTGCTGCACGACGCGCCGGCCGACCTGCCGCCCTGGCTGCAGGCCGACCGGTTGTTGCTGCAGGTCGACCTGGGCTTGCTGCTGCAGCGCTCGGCCGCAGCCGATGCGGCGACGGCGGGCATTCAGGCGGCCTGGATGCTGGCTGCCAGCGACGCTGCCCGCGGCCCCTTGCTGCGAGTGCGCGCATTGCGCCATGCACCACCGTCAAGGCTGCGGGCCGAAGCCGCAGCGCTGGCCCCGATGCTGCGCCAGACCGAGCGCTTCGGTGCCTTGATGAGCCTGCAGGTTCACTTGGCCGAAGCGGCGCTGGCCATGGGCGATGCCGAGGCCGCCGCCGACGCTGCGGCCAGCGTGCTGGCGCTGTTCGAGGAAGGCTGCGCGCCGGATTCGATGTACCGCGGTGAAGCCTGGTGGGTGGCGCACCGCGCGCTGGCGACCGCAGGCCACAGCGACGCGTCTGCGCTGGCCCTGCAGCAAGGCACACGCTGGGTCACCCAGCAAGCCTTGCCCAAGGTGCCACCCGCCTTCATCGACAGTTTCCTGCACCGCAACCCGGTCAACCGGGCGCTGCTGGCAGCAGCGTCGCGCTGAGCTGGAAAAGCGCGGCTGGGATCGTCGGGCCGGGGATCAGGCGAAACTGGCCATCAACCCCCTGTAAAGGCCGGGTTCGCGCCGCCTCAGCGCGTCGCGCCCCCCACCACGCCACCCGCCACCGCGCGCACCGCACAGACCTTGAAACCCGGAATCTTCGCCACCGGGTCCAGCGCGCCGTGGGTCAGTTCGTTCACTGCCGCCTCGGCCCAGCAGAAGGCGACGAAGACCAGGCCGGGCTGCGCGCTCTCGTCGGCCCGGGCATACAGGCAGACGCTGCCGCGGCGCGTTTGCAGCGTCACTGGTTCGCCGGCCTGCACCCCGGCGCGGGCCATGTCGCTGGGGTGCATCCAGGCAATCGGGTCGGGTTCCAGCGCGTCCAGCACCTGGCTGCGCCGGGTCATGCTGCCGGTGTGCCAATGCTCGAGCTGGCGGCCGGTGCTCAGCACCAGTGGGTAGTCCAGGTCGGGCAGTTCGGCGCTGGCCACCAGGCCGGCCGGAACGAAGCGGCCGCGGCCGCTGGGCGTGGGGAAACTCTCGGTGAACACCACCGGCTCGCCTGGGTCGCCTTCGTTCTCGCACGGGTAGGTGACAGCGTCCTCCGCCTGCAGCCGCGCCCAGGTGATGCCGGCAATGCTGGGCATGGCACGGCGCATCTCGTCGAACACCGCGCCCACCACCGCCGGTGCGTCGCGGTGCGGGTCGCCGTAGGCCGACCAGTCCAGGCCCAGTTCGCGCGCCATGTCGATGAGGATGGCGATGTCCTGCCGCGCCTGCCCCGGGGGGTTCAGCGCCGGCCGCGCCATCTGCACGGTGCGGTCGGTGTTGGTGAAGCTGCCGGTCTTCTCGGCAAAGCTGCTGGCGGGCAGCACCACGTCGGCCAGGCAGGCGGTTTCGGTCATGAAGATGTCCTGCACCACCAGCAGGTCCAGCGCAGCCAGCGCCTCGCGGGCGTGGTTGGCGTCGGGGTCGCTCATCGCCGGGTTCTCGCCCATCACGAAGAGGCCCTTCAGGCGGCCGGCGCTGGCGGCGTGCATCACCTCCACCACGGTCAGGCCGGGCTGCAGGCTCAAGCGCTCTTCAGGAACGCCCCAGGCCTTGGCCATGCGGGCGCGGGCGCCGGTGTCGGTGACGCGCTGGTAGTCGGGGTACATCATCGGGATCAGGCCCGCATCCGATGCACCCTGCACGTTGTTCTGCCCGCGCAGCGGATGCAGGCCGGTGCCGGGGCGGCCGATCTGCCCCGTCATCAGCGACAGGCCGATCAGGCAGCGCGCGTTGTCGGTGCCGTGCACGTGCTGGCTGATGCCCATGCCCCACAGGATCATCGAAGCGCGGCTGGTGGCGAACAGGCGTGCCACCTCGCGGATGGCTTCGGGTTCGATGCCGCACACCGGCGCCATGGCCTCGGGGCTGAAGGCCTGCAGGTGTTCGGCCAGTGCGTCGAAGCCTTCGGTGCGGGCGGCGATGAATTCAGGGTCGACCAGGTTCTCGGTGACGATGACGTGCATCATCGCGTTCAGCAGGGCCACGTCGCTGCCAGCCTTGAAGCGCAGGTGGCGGTGTGCGTGGCGCGTCAGCGCGTTGTGGCGCGGGTCCAGCAAGATGAGCTTGGTGCCGGCCTGGGCCGCGTTCTTGATCCAGGTGGCGGCCACCGGATGGTTGACGGTGGGGTTGGCGCCGATGATCAGCACCACCGCGGCGTGCACCACGTCCTTCACCGGGTTGCTGACCGCACCCGAACCCAGGCCTTCGAGCAGGGCCGCGACGCTGGACGCATGGCACAGCCGCGTGCAGTGGTCGACGTTGTGCGTGCCGAACCCCAGCCGCACCAGTTTCTGGAAAAGATAGGCCTCTTCGCTGCTGCCCTTGGCCGAGCCAAAACCGGCCAGCGCACCGCCGCCGTGGGTGTCGCGAATGCGGGCCAGCCCGCCGCCAGCGAGCGCCAGCGCCTCTTCCCAGCTGGCTTCGCGGAAGAACTCGGAAACCTCGTGCGGCGCGAGCACGCGGCCCGGCTGCTTGGGTGCGCCGGCACGGCGCACCAGCGGCACGGTCAGGCGTTCGGGGTTGCGCGCGTAGTCGTAGCCATAGCGGCCTTTGACGCACAGGCGGCCTTCGTTGGCCGGGCCGTCACGGCCTTGCACGTCGACGATGGCGTCGTCCTTCACGGTGTAGGTGACCTGGCAGCCCACGCCGCAGTAGGGGCAGAGCGAATCGACCTTCTGGTCGGCCACCACGGGCTCGGCCATGGCCTTGGACGTGAGCGCGCCCGTGGGGCAGGCCTGCACGCATTCACCGCAGCCCACGCAGCTGGAAGCGCCCATGGGATCGTCCTGGTCGAAGACGATCTTCGCGTGCGAGCCGCGCAGCGCCAGGCCGATGACGTCGTTGACCTGCTCGTCGCGGCAGGCGCGCAGGCAGCGCGTGCACTGGATGCAGGCGTCGGCGTTGAAGTGGATGGCGGGGTGGCTGGGGTCGGGTGCGTGCGCGGCCCGGGCCATGAAGCGGCCGGCCTCCGGCGCCGTGGGCACGCCCAGTTCGTCGGCCCAGTGGGTCAGTTCGTTGCCGGCGGGCAGGCTGGCCGCCTGCGTGTCGGCCAGCAGCAGTTCCACCACCATGCGCTGCGCGCTGCGCGCCCGCGGGCTGGCGGTCTGCACCTGCATGCCGGGCTGCACGGCGCGGCAGCAGGAAGCCGCCAGCGTGCGTTCGCCAGCCACTTCCACCACGCAGGAACGGCAGTTGCCGGCGGGCGTCAGGCCGTCGGCGTGACACAGGCGCGGCACTTCAGCGCCTTCGCGGTCGGCCACGTCCAGCAGGGTCTCGCCTTCGCGGGCGCAGACCTCGCGGCCGTCGAGCATGAACTTGACTTCGCGGGCTTCGAGCCGCGCGCGTTCGGCTTGGGTGATGGCATTCATGGGGTGTCCGGGGTTCAGCTGAGCTCGTGCGGGAAGTAGCGGATCACGCAGTCCATCGGGTTCGGCGCCGCCTGGCCCAGGCCGCAGATCGAGGCGTCGCGCATGACCTGCGACAGTTCGGCCATCAGCGCGGTGTCCCAGCGGTCGGTGGCCATCAGCTGGTTGGCCTGGGCGGTGCCGGCGCGGCAGGGCGTGCACTGGCCGCAGCTTTCGTGTTCGAAGAACTGCATCAGGTTGCGCGCAGCGTCGGTGGCGCGGTCGCGGTGGGTATCGCTTTCGGTCAGCACCATCACCGCGGCCGAGCCGATGAAGGCGCCGTGGGGCTGCAGCGTGTCGAAGTCCAGCGGCACGTCGGCCAGGCTGGCCGGCAGAATGCCGCCAGAAGCACCGCCCGGCAGATAGGCGTAAAGGCGGTGGCCATCCGGCAGGCCACCGCAGTATTCGTCGACCAGCTCGCGCAGGGTGATGCCGGCAGGCGCCAGCTTCACGCCGGGGTTGCGAACCCGGCCCGACACCGAAAAGCGCCGCAAGCCCTTGCGCCCGTGGCGGCCTTGCGCCGCGAACCACTCGCCACCGCGTTCGACCAGTTCACGCACCCAGTACAGCGACTCCAGGTTGTGCACCAGGGTCGGCCGGCCGAACAGGCCCACCTGGGCCACGTAGGGCGGGCGCAGGCGTGGCATGCCGCGCTTGCCTTCGATGGACTCCAGCATCGCGCTTTCCTCGCCGCAGATGTAGGCGCCGGCGCCGCGGCGCAACTCCACCTTCGGCAGGCTCAGGCCGGCGAATTCAGGTGCCGCGGCCAGAGCCGCCAACTCGGCTTCCAGCGCTTCACGCGCGCCGTGGTATTCGTCGCGCAGGTAGATCACCACGCACACCGCGTCCACCGCCCAGGCCGCCACCAGCATGCCTTCGAGGAAGCGGTGCGGGTCGGTTTCCAGGCACCAGCGATCCTTGAAGGTGCCGGGCTCGCCTTCGTCGACGTTCACCGCCATCCAGCGCGGTGCCGGCTGTTCGCGCACGATGCGCCACTTGCGCCCCGACGGGAAGCCCGCGCCGCCCAGGCCGCGCAAACCGGCCTGTTCGAGCGTGGCAATGAGGCTGTCGACGGAGCGCCGGCCTTCCAGGCAGTCGCGCAGCAGCGCGTAGCCGCCCTGGGCCAGGTAGCCGGCCAGTGCCAGGTGTCCGGGTGCGTCGGCGCGCACGCGCCCGGCCACCACGGCGGCCTGCACCGCCTCGGCCTGCGCAGGCGCCACCAGTTGCTGGTGCACATGAACGGCCGGCGCGCGGTCGCAGGCGCCGATGCAGGGCGCCGGGATCACCCGCACTTCGCTGCCCAGGATGGCGGGCAGGCGCTGCAGCAGCGCGTCGGCGCCGGCCAGCTGGCAGGCCAGCCCGTCGCAGACACGCACCGTGAGCGCCGGTGCCGGACCGATCCGGCCATGATCGTCTTCGCGGACGATGTCGAAGTGGTGATAAAAGCTGGCCACTTCGAAGACTTCGGTCTGCGCCAGGCCCATCCACTGCGCCAGCGCCGCCAGGTGCGGCGCCGAGAGCTGGCGGAAATGGTCCTGGATGGCGTGCAGGTATTCGATGAGCAGTTCACGCCGCAGCACGCTGCCGGCAGGCAGCTTCAGCGCGGTCTGGACATCGGCCAGGGCCTGGGCGTCGACCTGGCGGCCGCGTGCTTGTGAGCGGCGGCGCTGGGCGCTGGGGCCCTGCAGGGCCTGGACGGCAATCGGGATGACGGGATGATTCACGCTGCATTGGACGGCTGGCGCGCCCCGGCTCGGACGCAACCCGGACTATCGGCAGCGCGCCGCCATCTGTCCAATCGTTCCGCCGAACCGTTCCATTTGCCGATGTGATCACGGCCAGGGTATCTACCAGCGCTTCCTACAATCGCGGCATGTCGCCCTTGTCTGCACCCGCACTGCCCGAGCACTGGCCCCTGGCCGCCGTGCTGGTGGTGGACGACGAACCCGGCATGCGCAATTTCCTCACCAAGACCCTGGCTACGCGCGTGGGCCAGGTTCTGGAAGCCGGCTCGGCGGAAGAGGCGCAGGCCCTGCTGCTGCAGCACCGTTTTGACCTCGTCATCCTCGACATCACCCTGCCTGGCAAAAGCGGGCTGGACCTGCTGAAGGACATGCGCGATGAGGGCAACCACTGTGAAGTCGTGCTCATCACCGCCTTTGCCGACCTGGACACCGCGATCGAGGCGCTGCGTGCCGGTGCCGGCGACTTCCTGCTGAAGCCCTTCCGCGTGACCCAGGTGCTGAACGCCTGCAAGCACGGCCTGGAGCGGGCCCGGCTGAAGCGCGAGAACTTCCTGCTCAAGCGAGCCCTGCTGCAGCGCACCCGGCCGGCCGACGTATTCGTGGGTTCGTCGCTGGCCATCCGCGGCGTGCAGGCAGCGCTGCAGCGGGTGGCCGGGGTCGACAGCACGGTGCTGCTGACAGGCGAGTCCGGCACCGGCAAGGAACTGGCCGCGCAGGCGCTGCATGAATTGGGGCTGCACGCTGGCGGCCCGTTCGTGCCGGTGAACTGCGCCACCGCCACACCGGCCCTGCTGGAGCGTGAACTCTTCGGGCAGTCGCGCCAGGAAGATGGCAGCGCACCCCGCGACGGGTTGTTCGTCTATGCCCAGGGCGGCACCCTGTTCCTGGACGAGGTCGCAGAACTGCCGCCCAGCGTTCAGGCCAGCCTGCTGCGCGTGCTGGAAAGCCGCCGCGTGCGCCCCGCCGGCAGCCAGCAGGAAATTCCGGTGTCGGTGCGCATCGTGGCCGCCAGCGACAGGCCGCTGGCCGCCGAGGTGGAAGCCGGCCGCTTCCGCAAGGACCTGTACTACCGGCTGCAGGTGGTGGACATCCGGCTGCCGCCGCTGCGCCAGCACAAGGAAGACATCCCGGCCCTGGTGGCCCACTTCATCGACACCCTTGCGCCCAGGCTGGGCGTGCCGCCCATCGAGGTGAGCGAGGACGAGATGCGCTACCTGTGCGAATACGACTGGCCGGGCAACGTGCGCGAACTGCGCAACCTGCTGGAGCGTTCGCTGATCGTGGGCGCGCTGAATGTGTCGGCGCTTTACCAGGGCTTGTCGCGCAAGCCGCAGGCGCCGCTGGCCGGCCCCGCGAACGCCGGCGCGCCGGCCTCGCCGGGCGTACCCGCGACAGCCGGCTCCGGCGCAGGCCCGGTCGACCTGCACACGCTGGAAAAACACCACATCATGGCCGTGCTGGCCCAGGTGGGGGGTGACAAGACGCGTGCGGCCCAGCTGCTGGGCATTTCGCGCCGCACGCTCGAGCGGCGCGCCGCCGACTGGGCCTGATGCCGGGCACGGACGCGGGCACGGCCCGGTCTGGCGGCTGGCGCGGGGGCCGGGCCTTTGCGCAGCTGTCCATCCGCCGCAAGCTGCTGGCCATGGTGCTGCTGCCGCTGCTGGTGGTGCTGCCCCTGCTGGGCTTGCTGCTTCTGTGGTGGGGCAGCGACGCGCTGGACCGCCTGCTCGTGACCAAGGTGCGGTCGGACCTGGCCGTGGCCAACGGCTACTTCGAACGCGTGCTGGGCGAAGTCGGGGCCAGCACCGCCGCGGTGTCCGAGTCGCAGCGACTGCACGAAGCCCTGGCCGCGAGCGGCAGTCCGCCCGACTGGACCACGCTGCTGGAGACCTTTCGCGACCGCGAAGGCCTGGACTTCCTGCACCTGCACGCGCCCGACGGACGGCTGCTGGCCACGCACCGCTTCGGCAAGGTGCCGCAGGGCAGCCTGGCCCCGCACGCCCCAGGCACCGACCGCACCAGCGTGGAGGTGCTCACGCCCGCGCAGGCGCAGACCCTGGGCGCCGAGCTGGCAAACCGCGTGGCCGTGCCGCTGCTGAGCACGCGCAACGCCGCACCCACCCAGCGCCAGGAGGAAGACCGGGCGATGGTGCTGCTGTCCACGCACCCGGTGCGCAGCAGCAGCGGGCTGTTGCTGGGCCATGTGCAGGGTGGCCTGCTGCTCAACCGCAACCTGGGCTTCATCGACCACATCAACGGCATCGTCTACCCCGAAGGCAGCCTGCCGTTCGGCAGCCGCGGCACGGCCACGCTGTTCCTGGACGACGTGCGCATTTCCACCAATGTTCGCCTGTTCGCCGACGACCAGGGCCGCACCGACCGCGCCATCGGCACGCGCGTTTCGCAGGCCGTGCGCGACGCCGTGCTGGGCCGCGGCAGCACCTGGCTGGACCGGGCCTTCGTCGTCAACGAGTGGTATGTCTCGGCATACCAGCCGCTGGCCGACGGCCAGGGCCAGCCCGTGGGCATGCTGTACGTGGGCTTCACCGAACGGCCCTACACGCTGCTGAAGTACGCCCTGCTGGCCAGCGTCGGCGTGGTGTTCTTCGCGGTGATGATCGCCGCGGCCGTGGTGTCCTTGCGCTGGGCGCGCAGCATCTTCAGGCCGCTGGAACAGATGGAAGCGACGATGCAGCGGGTGCAGCACGGCGACAGCGACGCGCGCGTGGCGCTGCCGAGCGGAGACGGTGTCGACGAGATCGGCCGGCTGGCCCGCCACTTCGACGAACTGCTCGACCAGGTCGACGCCAACACCCGCGCGCTGCAGCGCTGGAACGCCGAGCTCGACGCCAAGGTGGCCGAACGCACCGCCCAGCTGGCCGAAGCGCAGAGCCAGCTCGTGCGCAACGAGAAGCTGGCGGCCGTGGGCCAGCTGACGGCCAGCATCGCGCACGAGGTGAACAACCCGATCGCGGTGATCCAGGGCAACCTGGACCTGGTGCGCGAGCTGCTGGGCCCCGAGGCCGCGCAGCGCATCAAGCCCGAATTGCGCCTGGTCGACGAGCAGATCGAACGCATGCGGCTCATCGTGACGCAGCTGCTGCAGTTCGCGCGGCCTTCGGAATACGCCGGCTACGTGGAAGCCGTGGACAGTGCGCGGGCACTGGACGACTGCATGGTGCTCGTCAGCCACCTGCTGATGCGCACACAGATCCGTGTGCAGCGCAGCCTGCAGGCCACGCGGCCGGCGGCCATCAACCGCCAGGAACTGCAGCAGGTGCTGGTGAACCTGCTGGTCAACGCCATCCACGCCATGCCCGAGGGCGGCGAACTGCTGTTAAGCACGCGCGACTGGCTGGGCGGAAGCGACGGCCGCACGCCGGGGCTGGAGATCGAACTGCGCGACACCGGCAAGGGCCTGCCGCCGGAGCTGCTGCCCACGCTGTTCCAGCCCTTCGTCTCGGGCAGGAAGGAAGGCACGGGGCTGGGCCTGTGGATCAGCCGCAGCCTGGTCGAGCGCTACGGCGGCGACATCGTGGCCGCCAACCGCAGCGACGGCGTGCGGGGCGCGGTGTTCACGGTGCGGCTGTTGGCGGAAGCCTTGGATGGCAGCAGCGCTGCAGAGACGGCTTCCGGGCTCGGATAAGTTGAACGGCGAAACCAGGCCTGTTGCCGATCAAGACAGGCGGCTCGTTGTCCGGCGTCGTGAAAGCAGCAGTGCGGCAAGACCCGTTGCCAGCAACAGTGCTGTTTCCGGTTCAGGTATTGCGGCTACGTTGTACGAGATGGACGCACCGCATCCCCCAGTCCGGATCGAAGATAACGAAACATCTCCTCCCCCGCCTTGGACAAAAGCATCGGACTGCGAACTGCAGTTCAAGAAGAACGACCCGCCCCCCGGTCGGCCCAGAAAAGCCAAGATGCTACCCAAGTCAACCTCCGTGTTGGCCTCCGTCACCAATGGCCCGAAAAGGCGAGTTTCAAAAGCTTGCAGGGCGACGGAACCCGTGGAGTAGCTGGTGACAACTCTGGCGGAAGACCCCTCAAGCAAATTCGAAAGTTGCGGCAAGGAAGAGGTGGCGCTGTACTGCGCTCTCGATGTGGCCGTAAATGTCACATCGCTTGCGCTGGTATTGGTCAGTGAAAGCAGGTGGGTCGTGCCTCCATACAGCGTCAGCGCGGCACTCGTGAGGACGCCGAGATTTGTGTCGAAAAGGCTGAGTTCCCCAGTAATGGAGTTTTCGAGCGGGTTCTGGACGACTGGCAAACCAAAGCTGTAGGTAAAGGTCTGCGCGTGCGCAGAACCGATGCAGCCCAAAACTGCCAGGACGCAACTGATAGTTTTCATTTAGTGATTCCCTATTTGCCATTGCATGATGAATACGAAAATTTATTCTTCCCAGCAGCTCTACCTTTCCCTGTCGCGGGCATCCCCCTGGCTGCTGGAGCGGTATCGACAAGGTGATTGGACACAGAGGCCCTGAATTCGGCCACCGGCCTGATTCTGACCTCTAGTGCTGCATCACAATCCTTGTGGACGTGGCGGGTGTATGATCCCCACGAACAGATGGACCGCGCTTGTCCGGAAGGTCGAAGATTGATTCCATTGCTCACTTCACCGGAATCCCCTGCATTCAGAAAATCGCGATAGATCGTCATTTATTGGTCCTGCTTGGTTAAGAATGTCGCTTGATCGCGTTACCGTGGCGTTATCAGAGACCACCTAGATGAGGGGTAAATGGCTTGGCACGCTGCAGCCTCAGCACAATCCGCGATGAAGCTCACACTTCTGGGGGAGCCGCTGCTACAGGTCGGCGTAGCAGAACCCATTGCCATCGAGCAACATGATGCAGGCGTGCTGGCTTTGCTGGTGCTGGAGGGCCCCCAACCCCGGGCCAGACTGGCCAGCTTGCTGTGGCCTGATGCCAAGCCGGAAGGCGCACTCAACAACCTGCGGCAGCGCCTTCACCGGATGCGCCGTCTGGCCCCTGGGCTAATCCAGGCAGATCAGGCGACCGTGCGAATCGCCGCCGGCGTGATTCATGACTTGAAGACCGATTCGGTGATGATCAAGACGCAATTCGACGCCGAATTGCTGGGCACCCTGCACTTTGCGCCCGACGAACCCTTGGCCGAGCAGTTGGACAGCCTCCGGGAACGCTGGATCGCCATGCTCACGCAGGCTCTCGAAGAGGCGTCGCAGCAGGCGGAGCAAGCGCAGCTCTTCGAAGCTGCGCTCCAATACGCTGAGCGAGTGCTGCGGCTGCGGCCGCTCAGCGAGCACGCCTACCGCCGCTGCATGCGCCTGAACTACCTGCGTGGCGATCGAGCGCAGGCGCTTGTGGTCTTCTCCCGCTGTCGCGATCAACTCAGGCTAAAGCTCGGCGTAGAGCCGATGACCGAGACCTTGGAACTTGCGCGTCTGCTGGAATCGGGTGCGCTGTCGGGTCGAGAGACCAGCTGGTCGACACCCCGCGTGGCCCTCGCGCGCCCCCCGCGGCTGGTTGGCCGGCAGCGGGAGTGGAGCCTGCTGCAAAGCGTCTGCGAGGGTGCGATGGTCGTAATCGTACGCGGCGAGGCCGGAATCGGGAAATCGCGTCTGGCCAGCGAATTCGCTCAGGCTCGCGGGCCCGCCCTGATCGTCAAGGCCCACGCGGATGAACACGCGTCGCAGTTTGCAATGGCGACCCGCCTGTTGCAGGTGTTGCAGGGGCAGGGCCGATCCCAGCCGACGTGGGTATCGGTGCTGGACGTGGCACAGCAACCACCGGATTTGTCGTCTGAGATTCTGCAGTTCAATCTCGTGGCGAGGCCAGCCCTGCTCAAGGCGCTCGATGACTGGTCGCAACACCGTCACGTCACGATGCTGGTCGACGACGCCCAATGGGCAGACTTGGCCAGCCTGGAGCTCTTGCTGGACTGGATCGACAGGGCACCGGACCTTCGCCCACCCGTGATGCTGTGCATCCGCGATGACCCACTGCCTGGCGAACTTGCACGATGGATCTCCGCTCGCGACCCCAGGACCGTGCTCGACCTGAAGTTGGGCGCACTTGACGAAGCGGGCGTTACCGACCTGCTTGAGAGCCTTAGGCTGCCGTCGATTCCCTCCAACGCCTTGACCACCGCCGCGTCGTCGTTGATGCGCCAAACCGGTGGCCATCCATTCATTTTGTTGGAGTTGCTGCGCAGCCATCCCGAAGCCTGGTCTCAACCGCCCACGGGCAACTGGCAGCAGCCGGTACAGCAGCGAGTGGTTGCGTTGCTGCAGCAGCGTCTGGCCCGTCTGCCACCCGACGCTCAGCGGCTGGCCGCGGTGTGGGCCCTGGCAGGCGCCAGCGCTTCACGGCAACTGGCAGCCGACGTGATGGACCTGTCGTATGAGTCGCTCACCGAAGCGTGGCGGCTGCTGGTCGAGGCCCAGATGGTTCAAGCCGACGGCTTCATGTTCGACCTGGTGGCGGGCTCGGTTCTGCACGGTCTGCCGCCTACCGTGGGAGCGGCCTGGAACCGCCGGCTCGCAGCATCGATGGCCGCGCGCGGCGGGCGCGACGAGGCCATCGCGCTGCGCTGGGAGGCGGGCGGTCGCTGGACCGAAGCGGCCCAGTGTTTCGAACGGGCCGCGCGGACAGCCGCCCGCACAGGGCGGAGGATCGAAGAGCTTGGTTTCTGGGACCAGGCCGCACGCTGTTTTGCGCAAGCCGAAGACCCGGCTCCAGCGCTGGCGGCGCGGATCGCTTCGTTGACAGCGGCCAGTGTGGTCGAAAGCAACCGGGCACTCTCCGAGCGGATCGCCGAGCTGGAGACATGCATCTCGCAACCGGAAGATCGGCTGGCAGTGCTGCTTCTGAAGAGCCGGGCCCTGATCAACGCTGGCGAGGGTGCCGCTGCGCTCGCGCCAGCTGATGAGGCCGAGCGCCTGGCACAGTCCATCGGCCACTCTGAAGGACATTTGCGGGCTGTGGGATGGAAGGCCTTGGCCCTGGCTTTACAAGACCGTGTCGACGAGGGCCTGCTGCTGTTCGATGCGCACGCCGAGCATGCGCAACGCATGAAAGCCGTCGGAGTGCGCATGGACTTCCTGGGTGCCTGGGGCTACGCCTTGTTCTTCTCGGGAGCCTACGCCCGAGCGCTCGGGGCCTTGGAGACGGCCACTTGTCTGGCCGAAGAGCTCGGCGACCTGGGCGAGGCGATGGAGCACGTCTGCAATCTCTCAACCTGCCTGAACGCACTCGGGCGACATGACCAATCCGTTGCCCAGGGTGAGCGGGCCCTCGATCTCTGGCAGCGCTAAGGAGAGCCCAAGAGTGTGAGTGCGGCGATGATTCAGACCCAGCTGGCGGGCGCCTACACGGGCAGTGGTCGCTTCCAGGCGGCGATCGACCTGCTGAACCACGCGCTGAAATGCTTCAGGGAGACAGGCCCTCCTAACCTACAGACCAATGCGGAGCATCGTTTGGCTACCGCCTTCCTGCGTCTGGGCCAACCTGCTCGGGCACAAGCCTGCATCACGCCGTTGCCGACGGCCTGTGATCCCGGGCGGCAGGTCTTTCGCACCATGATCGAATGTCGCATCGCAGATGCTCTGGGACAACCCGTCCTTGCAAAGCTCGAAGAGGCGCGTCGCTTGCACGGGTCCAGACTCAGTGCGATGGACAGACGTGCCTTGCTGCTCTCGCTGGCAGCGCACCTGCCAGCCGAGGCGGCGCGCGAGCTGGCGCAGTTGGTGCTGCACGACGCGGAGGCCGCGGGTGATGCACCGGCTGCCCTGCATGCCCGCGTCCGTCTGGCCGAGGCCCGGCGCTTGCTGGGAGAGTTCCGCGCCGCCGCCGACGAGGCCCGTGCTGCGTGGTCGATGGGCCCCGCCGCGCCAGTGCTGGACCTCGACCGACCGGGCGCGGACTGGCTGATCTATCAGGCCGCAGTTGCGGGCGGTGACGATGAAACAGCAGTTGGCGCACTGCGTTCGGGCGCAGACTGGATCGCAAACGCCCTGCCCCATGTACCGGAAGCCTACAAGCCCAGCTTCCGCGAGCGAAACGCGGCATGCCGAGGCATTCTTGTCGAGGCGGCAAACAGGGGTTGGACGCGTTGACGGATTTCCTGGCCCCCGGACGGCGCGTGCCCGGGCCCACGTATCACCCGGCTCGCACCTTCCTCGGGACGCCTGCGCGCCCGATTCGCAGCCTTAGTTTGCCAGCACAACGCCCCGCGCCTGCACCGGCGTCGCCACCCGCACGCCAGCATCGCTGCCGATGAAGGCATCCAGGTTGACCGACCAGGAAAACACCTGCCCGCTACGGGTCACGGCCGTGATCGCGCCATTGGTGTCGATGCGTGTGACGGAGGAGAGACCCGGAACCTGCGCTGGCGAGGTCGCGATGACGTCGGCGCCTGGCCCCAAGGCAGAGTACTGGCGGTCGCCCCAGGCCCAGAGCCTGCCGTCGGCGTCCACGGCAAAGGAGGTGGTGTCGAAGACCGCGACATCGACGATGCGCGCCAGCCCTGGCACTGTGACGACGGCATTGCCGGCAACGGCGCGCGTGTTTCCCTGCCCGAGTTGACCACGATCGTTGGAACCCGCGGCAATCACGGTGCCGTCGGCCTTGACGCCAACGCAATGAGAACTGGAGCAGTCGAAGTCCGACAGTCCCGTCCAGCCATCGATGGGCGTGACGGCGGGCGCAGTGACGATGCTTCCTCCGGCAGTCCCCAGGTCGATCTGGACTCGTGCAGCCCGGCCATCGCGCAACAGCGCCAGCGCCACCGCCGGGCCCGGGAACACCACCGGACCTTTGCTCGGCAGGATGCGGGCCAACGGCCCCGGTTGCGTGCTTTGGCCAGGCGCGTACCGAAAAGCCACCCCAGGCCCGTTCGGTGGCGTGGTCGACCCAGGCCAGACCCAGAGCGAACCGTCCTTCCTCAACAGCAGGGAATGCGTGTCGATGGCCAGTGCTGCGGCGATGTCGTCCACCCCATCGATGCGGGTGGGTGTGGCGACGATGCTGCCTGGCGGCCGGTTGCCGAGTTGGCCACCCGGTGAATTGCCCCAGCCATAAAGAAGACCATCGTTGCCCACGGCCAGGGTGCGACCGCCCGGGATGCCTGCCACTTCGAAGTGCGTCTCGTACCCAGAAATGTCAACCACCGGCACGGGCAGTGTGACGGGCCGAACCGATGTGCCGGTGATCAGGGCCTGCCGTCCGAGCCCGATCCCGGCTGGTCCCCAGCCGACCACGGCGCCATTGCGTTGCAGGCCGAAGGCAGCAGTCCGCCCTGCCACCACCACCTTTGGCTGCGCCACACCCGCCGCCGCACAGGCCGCCGGCTCGAAGGCGCACCGGTCGGCCAACACCTGTGCCGTCCAGTCGCCGATGACGCCGTAGCGCTGCAACGCGTTGTTGGTCCAGTCGCCCAGGCCATGAACTTCGCCCGTGGTGGTGACGCCCAGATAGCGGCTGCCCCAGGCGCCGCGGTACTCACGCGCGTAATAGGTTTGTCCGCCATAGGCAATCGACGGGTAGATGCTGGCCGCACTGGCCGGAAAGAGATCGGGGAACTTGAACTCGGCCCAACGCAGCAGGACTTCGGCGTTGACGCTGGCGGCATCATTGGACAGTCGCTGGCGGCGGTCGGAAGTGGCCTCCGGCTGGGCCATGCGGGCCGCGTCGGCAAAGGCGGCCGCGGCACTGCGGCTGCCGTCGTCATCGCCACCGCCACCACAAGCCGCGAGCAGGGCTGCAGCCCCCGCGGCCAGTGCGACCGAGGCGCGGCGCAGCGCCGGCAATCTGGCCTGGATTGGCCGGGACCGAGCCGACGCCGGCGCATGCAGCTCATGCACGGTCGACAGCACAGGTTGGCGGTGGGGACTGATGATCATCGCGTGGGGTCCTGCGCGGTGCGCGTGGTGGTAGACGGAAAGCGGCGTCATGTTGCCAAGCAAAACCGCTGGCATCATCTCCACTTACCGCCCTTATCCGGCCGGGCGGGCCCATGGGGGAGATCACGTTGTCCAGGCCAACGCAGACGCGCCTGCGCACGCGCAAGACGGTCGAATTCGACGCCGCGCGCTTCGAGGCCCTGCTTGAAAAAGCAATCGCAGCAGAGCTTGCACGGGTGGCAGAGGACCTGCCAGGACGCTGGACCGAAGTTCCACATCGGCCCGACGTACAGCGCAGTGCAACTGGTGCACAGATGGTGCGCGAGCACATGCTGTCACTGCTGAAGAGCTTCTGCGACGCGGCTCGTCCGGCAGGCGGGCTGGCGCTCGACGAGTTTGGCGACGTGGCCGACCTGCCTGGGCTGCTGGCCAGCGGCCGTGCCCAGGCCCGCGAAGGCAGCTCGGCGCCCAAGCTGCTTGACAAGGTCCGGCGCGGCAAGCCTGTCGACCTGCGCATCGGGGTCGCTGCGCTTCACTTCTTTCGCGTCGTGCTGGCCCAGCCGCGGCTGGGCCTGCAGGACATCGGTGGCGTCGAGTCCGAGCGGCTGCGAACGGTACGCCGCCTGGAGCGCGCGATTGGCGTGGTCGAGCACGACTTGCCGCGAACGGTGTACGAAGCCCTGCGCGCGCGTGCCGAGGAGACGGCGGCTTATGCCACTCTGGCGGCCGAGGCCCACGTGCACTACGCTTTTGGACGCGTGGACGTCGATGCACTCGGGGTGCGCAGGCTGCACCTGCTGCGCACGACACGCTGGCGGCCCTTGCGCCTGCAGGCCTTCCCGACCCAGCTCGCCCCGGCCAAGGTCTACGAATGCTCGCAATGGAATCAGGTACGCCACTGGCGCTTGCGCGTCGGCCAGACTCGGCCTGGAGAGCCGCTGCACGAGATCCCGCTCGTTAAGCGGCTGCTGCCCGAGCAGGGCGTCTTCAGGATAGAGCCGTCACCGGACCTAGACCCCGCCTTGCGCCGTCTGCTGGTGGTGGGCGGCGCCGATGTGGATGCCCAGGCTCCGGTCATCGAGTGGCTGGAAGAAGTGATCTTCAACCTCGCCGATCGCGACATCCTGGTCTGGTACGCCCCCGTTCACGGGCTGAGCGTGACGATGGACGAGGCACTGTCCTGCCAGGTGCAGGTCAGCGTCGGCGACTCGCCAGGGCTGCAACGCACACCGGAAGGCTGGCGCCTGGACCGAAGCCTCATGCCGCGCGAGGTGCTGGCGGTACGCTTCCTATGGCGTGGGCTGGACCTGTCCCGCATCGACGCCATCGGTAGCGGCGGCGAATGGCTGGCACAGGCCTGACCGATGGGCGGCGAGCGGCCAGATTGCACAGACACACCGCTGCTCGGCTGAGCCGGGCGCCTGCCGACGCAGGCTGCGCGGGTTCAGGTCCCCTTGGACACCTGGATCGTCGGGAACTTCGCGCTGAAGTCCTTGGCCTTCTGCGCGATCTTCACCGCCGCGCGGCGCGCGATCTCGCGGTAGGTGGCGGCGACGCTGCCGTCGGGGTCGGCCACGACGGTGGGGCGGCCGGCGTCGGCCTGTTCGCGGATGGTCAGCGTCAGCGGCAGGCTGCCCAGGGTGTCGACGTCGTATTTCTCGGCCATGCGCTGGCCGCCGCCCTCGCCGAAGATGTGTTCGGTGTGGCCGCAGTTCGGGCAGCAGTAGACCGCCATGTTCTCGACGATGCCCAGGATGGGCACGCCGACCTTCTTGAACATCTCCACGCCGCGCTGCACGTCCAGCAGGGCAATGTCCTGCGGCGTGGTCACGATGATGGCGCCGGTCAGCGGCACGCGCTGGCTGAGCGTGAGCGCGATGTCGCCAGTGCCCGGGGGCATGTCGATCAGCAGGTAGTCCAGTTCGCGCCAGTTGGTCTGGCGCAGCAACTGCTCCAGCGCCTGGGTGGCCATCGGTCCGCGCCAGATCATGGCCTGGTCGGCGTCGACCAGGAAGCCGATGCTGATGACCTGCACGCCGTAGTTTTCCAGCGGCTCCATGCTCTTGCCGTCGCTGCTCTCAGGGCGGCCGCTGATGCCCATCATCATGGGCTGGCTGGGGCCATAGATGTCGGCGTCCAGGATGCCCACGCTGGCGCCCTCGGCGGCCAGCGCCAGCGCCAGGTTGGCGGTGGTGGTGCTCTTGCCCACGCCGCCCTTGCCCGAGGCCACGGCAATGACGTTCTTCACCCCCGGCAGCAGCTGCACACCGCGCTGCACGGCGTGCGCGACGATCTTGCTGGTGATGTTCACACTGACGTTGGCCACCCCGGGCAGGGTGCGCGCCGCGGCAATCAAGGCCTTGCGCAGCACGGGCATCTGGGTCTTGCCGGGGTAGCCCAGCTCGACGTCGAAGGCGATGTCGCCGCCGTCGATGCGCAGGTTCTTCAGCTGCTTGCCGGTGACGAAGTCACGGCCGGTGTTGGGGTCGACAACGGCCTTCAATGCTTCGAGCAGGACGGCTTCAGTGGGATTGGACATGGCCCGGACGTGATCGCTGACAAGGAGGCCGAGAGTCTATCCGCCGCCGCAGGGCTCATCCGCCGTCATGGCCATGCAGGGGCCAGAATGGGCCTGCGCGAGCAGGTGGCGTCGAAAGGAAATTGATGGCAAGGCAGCGGGCAGTCAGGAGCAGACGCGTTGTTCAGGCGGCCGTCCTGGCCTGGACGCTGGTGGCGGCGCCCGCCTGGGGTGCCAGCGTGGCCACCATGGCACCCCAGGGCGAAGTGGGCGAGGTTCGCCAGCTGGTGCTGCGCTTCGACAGCCCCGTGATCGCCGCCGGCGACCCGCGCACACCGGCACCCGCCGTGCTCAGCTGCGAAGGCGGCACAACAGGCGGCACACCCGCCGGCAGCGGCCGCTGGGCCGACGCGCAACGCTGGCTGTTCGACTTCAACGAGCCGTTGCCGGCCTCGACCCGCTGCACGCTCGCCATCGCCCCGGGCTTCGTGCCGCTGAGCGGCCCGCTCCAGGGTCCCACGAGCTGGCGCTTTGCCACCGGCGCGCCCCGTGTGGTGGCGGTGCAGCCCTATGCAGGCGCCGAGATCGAGGAAGAGCAGCAGTTCCTGCTGCGCTTCAACGGGCCGGCCGATGCGGCGGGTGCAACCAGGCGCGCCTGGTGTGAGGTCGACGGCCTGGGAGAACGCATCCCCGTGCGCGTGACCACCGGCGCCGAACGCGACGCCGTGCTGCGCGCCAGCGGGCGGGGTGTGCCGCCAGGCCAGTGGTTGCTGCTGGCCTGCCAGCGGCCTTTTCCCGCCGCCACCCCGGTGCGCCTGGTGTGGGGCCCGGCCGGCAATGTGAAGGACGCCCAGCGTTTCGAATGGACCGTGCGCAAGCGCTTCACCGCCGAATTCAGCTGCGAACGCGAAAACGCGCAGTCGCCCTGCCTGCCATTGCGGCCGATGACGCTGCGTTTCAACGCGCCCGTTCCTCGTTCGCTGGCCTTGGCGGCACGGCTGCAAGCGGCTGGCGGTGCGGCCATTGCGCCCATGCCGCCTTCGGAGGCCGGTGAAGGGGCGCTCGAAAGCGTGCAGTTCGCCGCGCCACTGGCCGAGAACACGCGCTTCCAGCTGCAGTTGCCGCCCGGCCTGAAGGACGAGACCGGTCGCATGCTGTCCAACGCCGGCAGCTTTCCGCTGGCGGTGGCCACGGGCGGCATGCCGCCGCTGGCGAAGTTCGCGGGGGGGCCATTCGGCGTCCTGGAAGCACCGCTGAAGGCCGGTGAACCGGCGCTGCTGCCGCTGACGCTGCGCCAGGTGCAGGCCGACCTGCAAGGCGCCAGCACCGGCGGCAGCGTGCGCGTGCGCCGCTTCGACGCCGGCACGCCCGACGCGACGCTGCTGCAGTGGATCGCGCGGGTGGAACGCTTCCACGAAGGCGAGGTCAGCGCCCGGGCCGCCGGCCTGCCCCAGGCCCAGTGGACCGAGGCCGTGCAGGTGCAGGGTGCCGGCGGCATCCTGCGCACGACGCAGCGTGAACGCCAGGTGCCCACGCGCACGGTCTCGCTGCTGGCGCAGGAAACCGATGTCGCCGTCGTTCAGCTGCCGCAGCCGGCCGACACCCGCGCCACCGAAGTGGTGGCGCTGCCCCTGCCGCGCCGCGGCTACCACGTGGTGGAAGTGGAGTCGCGCATCCTCGGCCAGGCGCTGCTGGCCAGCAGCGCGCCGATGTTCGTGCGCACCGGCGCCCTGGTCACGCCGATCGCGGTGCACTTCAAGCGCGGGCGCAGCAGCAGCCTGGCCTGGGTGACTTCGCTGGACCGCGCCCGACCCGTGGCCGGCGCGCGCGTGGCGGTGAACGACTGCCGCGGCCGGGTGCTGTGGAGCGGCAGCACTGGCGCCGACGGCACGGTGCGCATCGAGCGCGGCTTCGACGAGGAGTTCGGCGGTGGCAGCGACGACGCACGAGCGGACCAGTGCCTCAGCCGTGACGGCCTGTTCGTCACCGCCCGCAGCGGCAGCGGCGACGCCGCAGACCTGGCCTTCGTCTTCAGCCGCTGGCACAAGGGCATCGAGCCCTGGCGCTTCGGCATCGCCACGGCCCAGGGCACCACGCCCGACCGCCGGGCCCACACGGTGTTCGACCGTACCCTGCTGCGCACCGGCGAGACGCTGTCGATGAAGCACTTCGTGCGCGACGAGACCGAACGGGGTCTGGCCCTGCCCGCCGCCGACACCCTGCCCGACACGCTGCTGATCACCCACCAGGGCAGCGGCGCCGAGACGGCGTTGCCGCTGGCCTGGCCGCGCGGCGCCCGCTCGGCGCAAAGCCGCTGGCCGATTCCGAAGACCGCCGCGCTCGGCAACTACGAGGTCGCCCTGAAGCGAGGCGACCAGCGCCTGGCCAGCGGCAGTTTCCGCGTCGAGGCCTTCCGCGTGCCGCTGGTCGACGCCCGGCTGACGGCACCCGCCGGCGACGGCGTGGCGCCGGCCGAACTGGCGTTCTCGGCGCAGCTCAATGCCATGGCCGGCGGGCCGATGGCGGGTGCGCCGCTGGTGCTGTCGGCACTGCTGCGCCCGGCGCCACCCAGCTTTGCGCAGCACCCCGAGTTCCGCTTCGACCCGCCGCGACCCGCTGCCTCCACTCGGCCTGACGACGAAGACGACAGCGCCGACGGCGCCAGGCTGGTTGCCGACAAGCTCAAGGCCAGCACCGACGCCCAGGGCGCAGCGCGCATCGTCGTCACCGGCCTGCCGGCCCTGAGCGGGCCTTCAGAGCTGAGCGCCGAACTCGGCTTCGACGACCCCAACGGCGAGGTGCAGACCGTCACCCAGACCCTGCGGCTGTGGCCCGCGGCCGTGCTGGTGGGCTTGCGTGCGCCTTCCTGGGCCGGCTCGGCCGGCAGCGCGCGCTTCACGGCGCTGGTGGTGGACACCCGCGGCAGGCCGCTGTCCGGCCGAACGGTGGAAGTGGCCGGCCGGCTGCACGAATCGCTGAGCACACGCACCCGCATCGTCGGCGGCTTCTATGCCTACGACACGCAGCGTCGCACGCGTGAACTGGGCGTGCTGTGCAAAGGCCAGACCGACGCCCAGGGCCGGCTGAACTGTGAAGTCGAGCCGAAGGCCACGGGCGAAGTGGAACTGGTGGCCAGCAGCCGCGACGACGCCGGGCGCGTGGCCCAGGCCGGTGCGGGCGTGTGGATCAGCGGCGCCGGTGAATGGTGGTTCGACCAGGACAACGACGACCGCATCGACGTGCTGCCCGAAGCGCGCCAGGTCGAACCGGGCCAGACCGCGCGGCTGCAGGTGCGCATGCCCTTTCGCAGCGCCACTGCGCTGGTGACGGTGGAACGCGAAGGCGTGATCGACGCGCGCGTGGTGCAGCTCACCGGGCGCAACCCGGTGGTGGAAGTTCCGGTGCCCGCGGCCTGGGCGCCGAACGTGCACATCGGCGTGCTGGTGCTGCGCGGCCGGCTGCGCGAAGCGCCCTGGTGGAGCCTGTTCACCTGGGGCTGGCGCGAACCCGGAAACTGGTGGCAGGCCTTCCGCCACGAAGGCCGCGACTACCGCGCGCCTACCGCATTGGTCGACCTGGCCAAGCCCAGCTTCAAGTTCGGCATGGCCACGCTGGAAGTGGGCCGCGCCGCGCACCGGCTGGACGTGACGGTGGCCGCCGACCGCCCCGCCGACCAGGCCTATGCCGTGCGCGAAACCGTGAAGGCCACGGTGCGCGTCAGCCACGGCGGCCAGCCGCTGGCTGGTGCCGAGGTGGCCTTCGCCGCCGTCGACGAAGGCCTGCTGGCGCTGATGCCCAACCGGTCCTGGGACCTGCTGGACGCGCTGGTGGCCCAGCGCCCCTGGGGCGTGGAAACGGCCACGGCCCAGGGTGAACTGATCGGCCGGCGCCATTACGGACGCAAGGCCCTGCCCCCGGGCGGCGGCGGTGGACGCAACCCCACGCGCGAGCTCTTCGACACCCTGCTGCTGTGGCAGGGCAGCGTCGTGCTCGACGCAAAAGGCGAAGCGCGCATCGACGTGCCGCTGAACGATTCGCTCACCCGCTTCAGGCTGGTGGCCGTGGCCGACGACGGCGGCGCGCGTTTCGGCAGCGGCAGCACGCAGGTGCGGGTGTCGCAGGACCTGCAGCTGCTGCCCGGCCTGGCACCGCTGGCGCGCGAAGGCGACCGCGTGGACGCGGCCTTCACGCTGCGCAACACCACGGAACGGGCGATGAACCTCAGTGTCAGCCTGGCCGGCCAGAGCGATGCCGCGCCCGGCGCCGTGCCCGTGCCCCCTGCCCAGACCCTGCAGCTGCCCGCCGGGGCCGCGCGCGACCTGCGCTGGACCGTGACCGTGCCCGAAGGTGCCACGCGCATCGAATGGACGGCCGAAGCCAGCGAAGCCGGCGGTGCGCCCAAGCCCGCGCGCGACCGCGTGAAGATCGTGCAGGCCGTGCTGCCGCTGGTGCCGCAGCGCGTGTGGCAGGCCAGCTTGCTGCAGCTGGACGGCACTGCGCCGGCGACCCTGCCCGTGGCTGCGCCCGCCGGCGCCCTGCCCGGCCGCAGCCAGCTGCTGGCGACGCTGAAACCCAGCCTGGCGGGGACCGGCACCGGCCCGGGCGCTGGCCTGCCCGGCGTGCGCCGCTACTTCGAAGGCTACCCCTACACCTGCCTGGAGCAGCAGACCTCGCGCGCCATCGGCCTGCGCGACGGCGCGGCCTGGCAGGCGCTGGGCAGCGAACTCGCGGGCTACCTCGACAGTGACGGCCTGGCCGGCTACTTCCCACCCCAGCCCGGCGACGCGCCGCGCGGCAGCGACAGGCTCACCGCCTACCTGCTGTCGGTTGCCCACCAGGCCGGCTGGACCTGGCCCGACGGCCAGCGCGACGCGATGCTGGCCGGACTGGCGGCCTTCGTCGAGGGCCGCGTCGTGCGCCGCTTCAATGCACCGCGCGCCGACCTGGAAGTGCGCAAGCTCGCGGCGCTGGAAGCCCTGTCGCGCCATGGCCGCGTGGTGCCGCGCATGCTGGGCTCGGTGGCCTTCACGCCGGCGGCCATGGGCGCCTGGCCCACCAGTGCGCTGCTCGACGCCTGGCAGGTGCTGCAGCGCGTGGAAGGCGCGCCCGAGCGCAACACCCGGCTCGACGAGGTGCAGCGCCAGCTGCGCAGCCGGCTCGTCGAAGGCGGCAGCACCCTGGCCTTCAGCACCGAGGCCCAGGACGACTGGTGGTGGCTGATGGAAGGCGCCGACGCCAATGCCGCGCGGCTGCTGCTGGTGGCGATGCAGACCCCCGCCTGGCAGGCCGAGGTGCCGCGCCTGCTGACCGGCCTGCTGGCACGCCAGCAGCGCGGCGCCTGGCGCACGACCACGGCCAACGTCTGGGGCAGCCTGGCCGTGGAGGACTTCAGCAGGCGCTTCGAGGCCAGCGCAACCACCGGCAGCACGGTGCTGACGCTGGCGGGCGCCACGGCCACGCAGGACTGGGCCGCCCAGCCGGGCGGCAGCAGCCTGCCGCTGCCACTGGCCGCCGCGGAGCTGAATGCCCGCCACAGCGGCGGCGGCCGGCCCTGGCTGAGTGCCCAGACCCTGGCGGCGGTGCCGCTGACGGCGCCGCTGTCTGCCGGCTACCGTGTCACGCGCAGCGTCACGCCAGTGCAGCAGAAGACCCCCGGCAGCTGGACCCGCGGCGACGTGCTGCGCGTGCGCCTGCAGGTGAACGCCGCGGCCGACATGGCCTGGGTGGTACTGAGCGACCCGGTGCCGGCCGGCGCCACGCTGCTGGGCAGCGGGCTGGGGCGCGACTCGGCCATCGCCACGCGCGGCGAACAGCGCAGCGGCAGCGCCTGGCTGGCCTTCGAAGAACGCCGCGCCGACACCTGGCGCGGCTATTGGGAATGGCTGCCACGCGGCCAGCATGTCGTCGAATACACGCTGCGGCTGAACGCCAGTGGCCGCTTCGGCCTGCCGCCCACGCGGGTCGAAGCGATGTACGCGCCAGACAGTTTCGGCGAACTGCCGAATGCAGTCATCGAGGTGAGGCCATGACGGCATCCAGGCGCCCGAGGTACATCCCGGCCTGGGCTCGGGCCAGCCTGGTGGTGCTGGTGATCGTGGCCGCACCCGCGGCGCACGCCGGCCTGCCCAGCTTCGAGGCCGTGCGCGCCGCCCACGCCCCTTCCGACCGGGTGCTGCTGGACCGCCACGGCCAGCCGCTGCAGATGATGCGTGTCGACGCCACGGTGCGCCGCGGCGACTGGCTGGCGCTGGACGAGATGTCGCCGGCGCTGCGCGACGCCATCGTGCTCAGCGAAGACCGTCGCTTCTGGGACCACGGCGGTGTCGACTGGCGCGCCCTGGCCGCGAGTGCCTGGGCCAACGCCTGGAACACCCGCACCCGCGGCGCCAGCACGGTGACCATGCAGCTGGCCGGGCTGGTCGACGATGCGCTGGCCCGCCCCGCGGGCGGCCGCAGCCTGGGCACCAAGTTCAACCAGGTGCTGCTTGCGCGCGAACTGGAAGCGCGCTGGCGCAAGACGCAGATCCTCGAGGCCTACCTGAACCTGGTGCCGCTGCGCGGTGAACTGGTGGGCGCCGCCGCCGCGTCAGAACAACTCTTCGGCAAGCATGCCAGCGGCCTGGATCACAGCGAAGCCGCGCTGCTGGCCGTGCTGGTGCGCGCCCCCAACGCCAACGCCGCGCAGGTGGAGCGCCGCGCCTGCGAGGTGCTGCGCCGGCAGGCCCTGCCCTGCGACGGCCTGGCCCTGGTGCTGAGCCAGGCACTGGACCGCCGGCCCGGCCCGGCGGCGGGCGCGCAGCTGGCCCCGCATTTCGCGCGGCAGCTGCCACCACCTGCTGCCGGCCAGCCCTGGCGCAGCACGCTCGATGCGCGAGTGCAGCGCGTGGCCATTCACGCCTTGCGCCAGCAACTCTCGGAACTGCGTGGCCGCAACGTCGAGGACGGCGCCGTCGTCGTTCTGGACAACGCCAGCGGTGCGGTGCTGGCCTGGGTGGGATCGGCCGGCGCGGCCATCTCCGGCGCACCGGCGGTGGACGCGGTGCTGGCCCGGCGCCAGCCCGGCAGCACGCTCAAGCCTTTTGTCTATGGCCTGGCGCTGCAGCAGCGGCTGCTCACTGCCGCGTCGGTGCTGAACGACAGCCCGCTGCAGTTGGCCAGCGGCGGCGGCACCCTGTACCAACCGCAGAACTACGACCTGGGCTTCAAGGGCCCGGTGAGCGTGCGCACGGCCCTGGCCGCCAGCCTGAACATCCCGGCCGTGCGCGTGGCGCAGATGCTGGGACCCGAAGACGTGTTCCAGACCCTGCGCCGCGCCGGCCTGGAGCCCAGCGAAAGCGCCGGCTTCCATGGGCACGCGCTCGCGCTGGGCAGCGCCGAGACCTCGCTGCGCGAACTGACCAGCGCCTACCGCCTGCTGGCCACAGGAACGCTGTTCGGCCCTGTGGTGGACTTCATCCTTGCCGACATGCTGGCCGACCGCCCTGCCCGCGCCATCACCTTCGGCCTGGACAGCCCCTTGGTGACGCGCGGCTGGGCCGCAGTGAAGACCGGCACCAGCAAGGACATGCGCGACAACTGGTGCATTGGCTTCACCACCCGCTACACGGTGGGGGTGTGGATGGGCAACGCCAGCGGCGCACCCATGCACGGCGTCAGCGGCAGCGAAGGTGCCGCGCCAGTGTGGCGCAGCGTCATGCAGATGCTCCATGCCGACGCGCCAGCGCGCGTGCCTGTGCCGCCGGCCGGTGTGCTGGCGCGCGCTGGCGAATGGTTCCTGCCGGGGACGGAACCCGGCATGGCTGCCACTGGCGAACCGCCTGGCCAGGCCCAGGCCGCCTGGCGCACCGGTGTGTTCGGCATCCAGGCACCGCGCGACGGCGCGGTCATCGTGCTCGACCCCGACATCCCGATGGCCGCGCAGCGCATGGTGTTCCGAGGTGCAGCTGGCAGCTGGTCGCTGGCCGGGCGCGTGCTCGGCAGCGGCGAGCAGGTGGTCTGGCTGCCCCGGCCAGGGCGCCATGTGCTGGAACTCAGAACCCAAAGCGGCCGCGTCGACCGCGTTCGCTTCGAGGTGCGCGCCGCGCGCTGACGGGCCGCGCGACGCACCTGGCTCGGGCTGCCACCCTTCGGGCAGCGTCTACTGGGTCGGCGATGGTGGCGCACCGGGTGCAGGGCCCATCGACGGGCCGAAGCTCGGCGGCGGCTCTTCTTCTTCGTCCATCGGCGTGATGTTGAGGTTGACGTTCTCCACGTCCAGCACCTTCACCTCACCCAGGCCGTACAGCACGATTTCCGGCTTCCACACCACGGCCGCCACCATGATCACCTGCAAGACCACGAAGGCCACCGCGCCGCGGTAGATGTCGCCGGTCTTGAAGGCCGCAATGCGCTTGCGCGTCACCTTGTCCACGTATTCCGATTGCGGAGCCACGCTGCGCAGGTAGAACAGCGCGAAGCCGAAGGGCGGCGTCAGGAACGAAGTCTGCAGGTTCAGCGCCACCATCACGCCGAACCAAACCAGATTGATGTCCATGTCACGCAGCACCGGCAGCAACAGCGGCAGCAGGATGAAGGCGATCTCGAAGAAGTCGAGGAAGCAGCCCAGGATGAAGATCAGCACGTTGACGAACAGCAGGAAGCCCAGTTCGCCACCCGGCAGCGCCGCGAACAGCGCCTTCACCCAGTCCGGCCCGTCGATGGCCTGGAAGGTGAGCGCGAAGATGGTCGAGCCGATCAGCACGAACAGCACGAAGATCGACAGGCGCGCCGACGAATCGAGCGCCTGCTTCAGCAGCATCACACCCAGGCGCTTGCGCCCCAGCGCCATCAACAGCGCCCCGGCCGCACCCATGGCGCCGCCTTCGGTGGGCGTGGCCACGCCCAGGAAGATGGTGCCCAGCACCAGGAACACCAGCAGCAGCGGCGGGATCAGCACGAAAGTGACCTGGCGCGCCAGGGTCGACAGCAGGTTCGTGCGCGCCAGCTTGTCCACCATCGCCATCAGCCATGCGAACAGGATGCCCACCATCAGGGCCATCACCACCCGCTCGTCGGTTGGCGTGGCAAAGCTCGGGTCTGAACCCAGCTTGACCTTGATGGCCGCCCAATGCGTGAAGGTCTGGTGGCCGACGATCAGGCTGGCCAGCGACAGGACGCCCAGCGACCTGTGGCCGGTGTTGCCATTCTTCTCGTGGTAGACCAGCGCCTCGGGTGGCAGTGCCGGCACCCACTTCGGCCGCACCACGGCCAGCACCAGCATGGCAATGACGTAGACGCCCACCAGGATGAAGGCCGGGATGAACGCGGCCTTGTACATGTCGCCCACGCTCTGACCCAACTGGTCGGCGATGACGATGAGCACGATCGACGGCGGGATGATCTGCGCCAGCGTGCCTGAAGCGGTGATGACCCCGGCCGCAAGCGGCCGGTTGTAGCCGTAACGCATCATGATCGGCAGCGAAATCAGGCCCATCGAGATGACCGAAGCGGCCACCACGCCCGTGGTGGCGGCCAGCATCGCACCCACCAGCACCACGGCGATGGCCAGGCCGGCACGCATGGGGCCGAAGACCTGGCCGATGGTGTCCAGCAGGTCTTCAGCCATGCGGCTGCGTTCGAGGATCAGCCCCATGAAGGTGAAGAAGGGGATGGCCAGCAAGACGTCGTTGGCCATGATCCCGTACAGCCGCAGCGGCAGGGCGTTGAAGAAGGCTGCGGGCACGATGCCCAGTTCCACGGCCAACCAGCCAAAAGTCATGCCGGTAGCGGCCAGCGCGAAGGCGACGGGGAAGCCGGTCAGCAGGAACAGCAGCAGGCTGCCGAACATGATCGGCGCGATGTTGTCGGCAATGAAGCTCACGGCTTGGCTCCTGCAGTGTTGGCAGCAGCAGCAGCTTCCCTGGCTTCGCGCTCGTCGGCTTCGTGCCTCAATTCCTGCAGCAGAAGCTCTTCATCGGTGACCTCGGGCTTGGCATGCGGGTCGGGCCCAGCGCCCGTGAGGAAGCCGATGCGCTTGAACAGTTCCGACAGGCTTTGCAGCGCCAGCAGCGAAAACCCGATCGGTACCAGCGCATACAGCGGCCAGCGGATCAGGCCACCGGGGTTGGCCGACACCTCTTGCGTTTCCCAGGCCGTCATCACCGAAGGCATGGCCGTCCAGACCACGAAGGCGCACAAGGGAAGCAAGAAGAAAACAATGCCGACCACGTCGATCCACACCTGCACCCTTCGCGACAGCTTGCTCGAGATGACGTCGATGCGCACGTGCTGGTCATGCAGGAAGACATAGCCTGCACCGAGCATGAACATCGCCGCGAACATGTACCACTGCGCTTCGAGATAGGCATTGCTGCTCAGGTTGAATGTCTTGCGCACGATGGCGTTGACGGTGCTGACGATCACCGCCACCAGCAGCAGCCAGTAAACGCTGCGGCCGATGCGTTCAGTGATCCAGTCGACACCACGACTGAAGGTCAGAAGGGCTTGCATGGGGAGTCTTTCTCTTTGACTTCTTGGGCCAGGCCTGTCAGCTGCGCGTCAGGGAATGGCGTCCGCCAAGGAAAAGCCCCGCCAGGGCGGGGCTTGTGTTGCCGCGGTGGGACTGATCTCTGGCGATCAGCTGCGCAGCATCTGCGCCATGAAGTCGTCGAAGGTGTTCTCGGTGAAGCGCATCCAGGACACCACCTCGCGCTGGAAGCCGCTGTAGCTGTCGTACAGGCGCTTGAAGTTGGCATTGCCAGCGCCGATCTCGGCGTACATGGGCAGCGCCGCCCTGTAGAAGCCTTCCATCACCGGGCGCGGGAAAGCCTTCACCTGCGTGCCACCGGCAATCAGGCGGCGCAGCGCAGCGCCGTTGCGGGCGTCGTACTTGCCCATCATGTCGGCATTGGCCTCGTGCGCAGCGGCGGTGAAGATGGCGCGGTACTCGGGCGGAAGCGCGTCCCAAGCCCTGTTGTTCACCAGCCAGCCGAGCGTGGCGCCGCCTTCCCAGAAGCCCGGGTAGTAATAGAACTTGGCCACCTTGTGGAAGCCCAGCTTCTCGTCGTCGTAAGGGCCCACCCACTCGGCGCCGTCGATCGTGCCGCGCTCCAGCGCCGGGTAGATGTCGCCGCCGGGAATCTGCTGCGGTACCGCACCCACCGCAGAGAACAAGCGCCCTCCCAGGCCGGGAATGCGCATCTTCAAACCCCTGACGTCTTCCATGGTGTTGATTTCCTTGCGGAACCAACCCCCCATCTGCGCGCCCGTGTTGCCGCTGATGATGTAGCGCATGCCTTGCGGACGCAGGAAGTCGTTGAACAGCTTGTCGCCGCCGCCCTCCATCCACCAGGCGTTCATCTGGCGGAAGTTCATGCCGAAGGGAATGCACGAACCGAAGGCCCAGGTCGGGTCCTTGCCCACGTAGTAGAAGGCGGCGGTGTGCGAACACTCCACGGTGTTGGCGGCCACGGCGTCGGCCGCCTGCGGCATCGGGACGATCTCACCGGCCGGCGCCACGCTGATCTGGAATTTGCCGCCGGTGGCTTCGCTGATGCGCTTGGCTGCGTCTTCTGCGGCACCGTAGATCGTGTCGAGCGCCTTCGGGAAGCCCGATGAACAGCGCCACCGCACGGTGGGCTGAGCCTTGACGATGGCCGGGGCCGCCAGGGCCACGGTGCCGACGCCAGCGCCGATGCTTGTCTTGGTCAGGAAAGAGCGACGTTCCATGTTCTTCAGTCTCCGTTTCGAAAAAAGGCAGGCTTCAGCCGAAGGTCCAAAACTTCGAAAGGTCTTGTCTTGGCTAAAGCCGCTTAGGCTAGGCAACTTTTTGAAGAAGCTAAAGTCGATTCACACGCTGCCTGAAATCCATTTTCTGGAGGTGATACATGCAGAACCTGAACTACAAGCACCCGCACTATTTCTGGACCGTGGCGCGCTGCGGCGGCGTAGCCAAGGCCGGCGAGAAGCTGAACGTGACGCCGCAGTCGATCAGCACGCAGATCCAGCAGCTCGCTGGCCACATCGGCGCGCCCCTGTGGCGGCGCGCCGGGCGCACCCTGGAGCTCACCGACACCGGTAACCTGGTGCTGGAATACGCCGACCGGCTGTTCACGGTCGGCGAAGAGCTCAAGGAAGCCCTGCGCGAGCGGCCCGGCGCGGCCCAGAGCAGCCTGCGCGTGGGTGTCACTGGCTCGGTGGTGAAGGTGGTGGCCTACCGGACCCTGGAGCCCGTGCTGCGGCTCGACCCGCCGCACCGCCTGCACTGCCGCGAAGGCCGCTTCAACGAGCTCCTGTCACTGCTGGCGATCCAGCAGCTGGACGCCGTCATCAGCGACCGCGCCATGCCGGGCACGCTCAACGTGCGCGCCTTCAATCACCTGCTGTCGGAAGGGGGGATCACCTTCCTCGGTTCGGCGGCGGTGGCAAGGCGTTTGCGCAAGCGCTTTCCGGACAACCTGCATGGTGCGCCGTTGCTGCTGCCGGGTGGCGACTCGGCCATGCGCCCGCAACTGATGCGCTGGTTCGACAAGCTGCGCATCAAGCCGCTGGTGATCGGCGAATTCGACGACACCGCCGTGATGAAGGCCTTTGGCCAGGGTGGTGCGGGCATCTTCCCGATGCCCACGATGGTCGCCGACGAAACCGCCAAGCAGTTCCATGTCGTTCCGATCGGCAGCACTGAAGAGGTCATCCACCAGGTCTGGGCCGTGACCTGCGAACGCCGGATCTCGAGCCCGGCTGTGCTGGCCATCAGCGAAGCGGCTCGCCGGCGGCAGCAAGCCACCGCGGCGACAGCAGCGGCCTGATGCAGCGCTGAGCTGCCGTCAGCGCCGCGCCGGAGGCAGGTCGGTGCAGCTGCCGTGCGCCACTTCGGCGGCCATGCCGATGCTTTCGCCCAGCGTCGGGTGCGGGTGGATGGTCTTGCCGATGTCGACCGCATCCGCGCCCATCTCGATGGCCAGAGCCACCTCACCAATCATGTCGCCGGCATGGGTGCCGACGATGCCGCCGCCCAGGATCCGACCATGACCATGGGCTTCGGGTGAATCGTCGAACAGCAGCTTGGTGAAGCCTTCGTCACGTCCATTCGCAATGGCACGGCCGCTGGCCGACCAGGGGAACAGGCCCTTCTTCACCTTGATGCCTTGCGCCTTGGCTTCGTCTTCGGTCAGGCCGACCCAGGCGACCTCGGGGTCGGTGTAGGCCACGCTCGGAATCACGCGCGCATCGAACCGGGCTTTCGTGTCGCCACTGGCAACTTCAGCCGCCACATGCGCTTCGTGGACGGCCTTGTGCGCCAGCATGGGCTGGCCGACGATGTCGCCGATGGCGTAGATGTGCGGCACGTTGGTGCGCATCTGCACGTCCACCGGAATGAAGCCGCGGTCGCTGACGACGACACCGGCCTTGTCGGCGCCGATCTTCCTGCCGTTGGGCGTGCGGCCCACCGCCTGCAGCACCAGGTCGTACAGGCCCTCGCTCTTGCTGCCGTCCAGGCCTTCGAACATCACGCGGATGCCATCGGCCGTGGCCTCGGCGCCCACGGTCTTGGTCTTCAGCATCAGCTTGTCGAAGCGGTGCGCGTTCATCTTCTGCCAGACCTTGACCAGGTCGCGGTCGGCACCCTGCATCAGGCCGTCGAGCATTTCCACCACGTCCAGGCGCGCCCCCAGGGTGCTGTAGACCGTGCCCATTTCCAGGCCGATGATGCCGCCGCCGATGACCAGCATGCGCTCGGGCTTACAGCGCAGTTCCAGCGCGCCGGTGCTGGTGACGATGCGATCGTCCTTCGGCAGGAAGGGCAACTTCACCGCTTCAGAGCCCGCCGCGATCACGGCGCTCTTGAACTGGATGACTTGCGTCGCGCCGTCGGTCATCGTCACCCGCAGGTGGTGCGGATCAATGAACTCGCCCGTGCCCTGCACGGTGGTGACCTTGCGCATCTTGGCCATCGCGGCCAGGCCACCGGTGAGCTTGCCTACCACCTTGTTCTTGTGCGCCAGCAGCTTGCCCATGTCGATGGCGGGCTTGTCGAAGCTGATGCCCAGGTCTGCGAAGTGGCTCACCTCGTCCATCACCGCAGCGACGTGCAGCAAGGCCTTGCTGGGGATGCAGCCCACGTTCAGGCAGACGCCGCCCAACGTGGGGAAGCGTTCGACCAGCACGGTCTTCATGCCGAGGTCGGCGGCGCGGAAGGCGGCGGAATAGCCGCCAGGGCCGGCGCCCAGCACCAGCAGGTCGCAGCTGAGGTCGGCTCCGCCTGCGTGGGCGGCTGCGGCCGGGGCAGGCGCAGGCGCCGCCGCAGCGGGCACGGCAGCAGGAGCCGGGGCCGGGGCCGGGGCCGGGGCAGCAGTTGCTGCCGGAAGCGTATCCGCAGCCTCCAGCGACAGGATGACCGACCCCATCTTCACCTTGTCGCCCACTGCCACCTTCAGCGTCTTGACCACGCCGGCCTGCGAGCAGGGAATCTCCATCGAGGCCTTGTCGCTCTCGACCGTGATCAGGCTCTGTTCGGCCTTCACGCTGTCGCCGGGCTTGACCAGCACTTCGATGACGGTGACCTCGGCGAAGTCGCCGATGTCGGGTACTTGAATTTCGATCGTCGACATCTGGAGCCTCTTCTACAGCAGGACGCGACGGAAGTCGGCCAGGATGCCGGCGAAATACGCATTGAAACGGGCCGCTGCCGCGCCGTCGATGACGCGGTGGTCCCAGCTCAGGCTGAGCGGCAGGATCAAGCGCGGCACGAATGCATGGCCGTCCCAGCGCGGCTCGGTGCTGCTGCGGCACACGCCCATGATCGCCACTTCAGGCGCATTGATGATCGGCGTGAAGTAGCGCCCGCCGATGCCGCCCAGGCTGCTGATCGAGAAGCAGCCACCGCTCATCTCGGCCGGTGCCAGCTTGCCTTCGCGCGCCTTGGCGGCGAGTTCACCCATTTCCTTGCTGATCTGCATCACGCCCTTCTGGTCGGCGTCCTTGATCACCGGGACCATCAGGCCGTTGGGCGTGTCGGCGGCAAACCCGATGTGGAAGTACTTTTTCAGCACCAGCTGGTCGCCGTCGAGCGAGGCGTTGAACTCGGGGAACTTCCTCAAGGCCGCGACGGCCGCCTTGATCATGAAGGCGAGCATCGTCACCTTGGCACCCGACTTTTCGTTTTCCTTGTTCAGCAACACGCGGAATGCTTCGAGCTCGGTGATGTCGGCGTCGTCGTGATTGGTGACGTGCGGAATCAGCACCCAGTTGCGGTGCAGGTTGGCCCCGCTGATCTTCTTGATGCGACTGAGGTCCTTGCGTTCGACCGCGCCGAACTTGGCGAAGTCCACGTTCGGCCAGGCCAGCAGGCCGGGGAAGCTGGCGCCGGGGGCGGCAGCGGCAGCAGGTGCCTTGGCTTTCTGGGCGGCGGTCTGCACGCTGCCGGCCATCACGCCCTGGACGAAGCCCTGCACATCGGTCTGCGTGATGCGGCCCTTGGGACCGCTGCCTCGCACCTCGGTCAGCGGCACACCCAGCTCACGCGCCAGCCGACGGATGCTGGGCGAGGCATGCGGCAGGCTGCCGCGGGCGGTGGCGGGCTCGTGCGCTGGCAGGGGCGCGTCCGGCTTCGCGGCTGCGCTTGCAGTGGCCGGTGCAGCCGCTGCAGGGGCCGAGGTCGCGGGTGCGGGTGCCGGCGCCGCTGCGGCCTGTACGGGTGCTGCCGATGCGCTGCCCTGCAGCACCGCGATCAGCGTGCCCTTGGCAACCTTGTCGCCCACCTTCACTTTCAGTTCCGTCAGCGTGCCGGCGTGCGACGATGGAATCTCCATCGACGCCTTGTCGCTTTCCACCGTGATCAGGCTCTGCTCGGCCTTCACGCTGTCGCCCACCTTGACCAGCACCTCGATGACGCTGACCTCGTCGAAGTCGCCGATGTCGGGCACCACGATCTCCACCCGACCCGCGGCTGAGGCTGGCGGCGCAACGGCCGGCGAGGGCGCAGCCGGCACAGCGGCCGGTGCGGCCGGTCCGGCTTTTGCGGCGGGACCAGGCGCTGCGACCTCGCCCGCGGCTTCCAGCATCAGCACCAGCGTGCCTTCGCCGACCTTGTCGCCCAGCTTGACCTTCAGCTCCTTCACCACACCCGCGTGCGAAGAAGGAATCTCCATCGACGCCTTGTCGCTCTCCACCGTCAGCAGCGACTGATCCACTGCGACGGTGTCGCCAGCCTTGACCAGCAGCTCGATGACTTCCACTTCCTTGAAGTCGCCGATGTCGGGCACCTTCACTTCGACCAATGCCATGGCCTGTCTCCAGTTGTCGTTGCGCGGGGCCGGTTCAGGCGTACAGCGGGTTGATCTTGTCGGCGTCGATGCCGTACTTGGCAATGGCCTCGGCCACCTTCGCGGCCGGCACCGTGCCTTCCTCGGCCAGTGCCTTCAGCGCTGCGACCACGATGTAGTGGCGGTTCACCTCGAAGTGCTCACGCAGCTTGCTGCGGAAGTCGCTGCGGCCATAGCCGTCGGTACCCAGCACCTTGTAGGCGCGGCCCTTGGGGATGAAGGCGCGAATCTGGTCGGCGTAGTTCTTCATGTAGTCGGTCGACGCGATCACCGGGCCGGCATGCGCGCCCAGTTGCTGCGCCACGAAAGGCACACGTGGCTCGGCCGTGGGGTGCAGCAGGTTCCAGCGATCGCAGTCCTGGCCGTCGCGAGCCAGTTCGTTGAAGCTGGGGCAGCTCCAGACGTTCGCGGCCACGCCCCAGTCCTTTTCCAGCAAGACCTTGGCAGCCTGGCTCTCGCGCAAGATGGTGCCGCTGCCCAGCAGGTTCACGCGCGGCGCGGACCCGGAGGGGCCCTTCGGTCGCCCGTTCGCGCCTTCCTCCAGCAGGTACATGCCCTTCAGGATCTGTTCTTCGGTGCCCGGCTTCAGGCCGGGCATCGGGTAGTTCTCGTTGAGCAGGGTGATGTAGAAGTAGACGTTGTCCTGCTTCTCGACCATGCGCTTCAGGCCATGGTGCAGGATGATGCCCACCTCGTGCGCGAACGTCGGGTCGTACGAGATGCAGTTCGGGATCGTTCCGGCCAGGATGTGGCTGTGCCCGTCCTCATGCTGCAGGCCTTCGCCATTGAGCGTGGTTCGGCCGCTGGTGCCGCCCAGCAGGAAGCCGCGCGCCTGCATGTCGCCGGCGGCCCAGGCCAGGTCGCCGATGCGCTGGAAGCCGAACATCGAGTAGTACACGTAGAAAGGCACCATCACGCGGTTGTTGGTGCTGTAGCTGGTGGCCGCCGCGATCCAGCTGGCCATGCCTCCGGCCTCGTTGATGCCTTCCTGCAGGATCTGTCCGGCCTTGTCCTCGCGGTAGTACATCACCTGGTCCTTGTCGACCGGGGTGTACTTCTGCCCTGCGGGGTTGTAGATGCCGATCTGGCGGAACAGGCCCTCCATGCCGAAGGTGCGCGCCTCGTCAACGAGGATCGGCACGACGCGCGGGCCCAGAGCCTGATCGCGCAGCAGCTGTGTCAGGAAGCGCACGTAGGCCTGGGTGGTGCTGATCTCACGGCCTTCGGCAGTGGGCTCCAGCACGGCCTTGAAGGTGTCCAGCGAAGGCACGGTAAAGCTCTCGTCGGACTTCGCACGCCGTGCCGGCAGGTAGCCGCCCAGGGCCTGGCGGCGTTCGTGCAGGTACTTCATCTCCGGCGTGTCGTCGGCCGGCTTGTAGAAGGGAATGTTGGCCAGCTCGCTGTCGGGAATGGGCAGGTTGAAGCGGTCGCGCATGTAGCGGATGTCGTCGTCGCTCAGCTTCTTCGCCTGGTGGGCCGTGTTCTTGCCTTCGCCAGCGCCGCCCATGCCCCAGCCCTTGACCGTCTTCACCAGCAGCACCGTGGGCTGGCCCTTGGCGTTGTTGGCACGGTGGAAGGCCGCGTAGACCTTGGCCGCGTCGTGACCGCCGCGGCGCAGGTTCCATACGTCCTTGTCGCTCATCTTCGACACCAGTTCCAGCGTGCGCGGGTCGCGGCCGAAGAAGTTCTTGCGCACGAAGGCGCCATCGTTGGCCTTGAAGGCCTGGTAGTCGCCGTCCAGCGTCTCGAGCATGATCTTGCGCAGCGCGCCGTCCTTGTCGCGCGCCAGCAGCGGGTCCCAGTTGCTGCCCCAGATCAGCTTGATGACGTTCCAGCCCGAGCCGCGGAATTCGCCTTCCAGTTCCTGGATGATCTTGCCGTTGCCGCGCACCGGGCCGTCCAGGCGCTGCAGGTTGCAGTTGACGACGAAGATCAGGTTGTCCAGACCCTCGCGCGCCGCCAGGCCGATGGCGCCCAGGCTTTCCGGCTCGTCCATTTCGCCGTCGCCGCAGAACACCCAGACCTTGCGGTCTTTCGTGTCGGCGATGCCGCGGGCATGCAGGTACTTCAGGAAGCGGGCCTGGTAGATGGACATCAACGGGCCCAGACCCATGCTGACGGTGGGGAACTGCCAGAAATCAGGCATCAGCTTCGGGTGCGGATAGCTGCTCAGGCCCTTGCCGCCCACTTCCTGGCGGAAGTTCAGCATCTGCTCTTCCGTGATGCGGCCCTCCAGGAAGGCGCGGGCATAGATGCCCGGGCTGCTGTGGCCCTGGATGTAGAGCAGGTCGCCGCCACGCTCGGCGCTGTCGGCATGCCAGAAGTGGTTGAAGCCCGCGGCGAACATGTGCGCCACGCTGGCGAAGCTGCTGATGTGGCCGCCCAGATCGCCGCCGTCGGCCGGGTGCAGGCGGTTGGCCTTGACCACCAGGGCCATCGCGTTCCAGCGCATGTAGGCGCGCAGGCGGCCTTCCAGTTCCAGGTTGCCGGGGCTGTGCTCTTCCTCGTTGGGCTCGATGGTGTTCACGTAGCCGGTGTTGGCACTGAAAGGCATGTCGACGCTGGCCTGACGGGCCTGCTCCAGCAGCTTTTCCAGCAGGAAGTGCGCACGCTCCGGGCCCTCGGCGGCAATCACTGCCGAGAGCGCGTCCAGCCATTCGCGGGTTTCCTGGGCGTCGGTGTCGTTGGCGGCGGGGCCAAGGAAGGACTCGGGCAATGCGGACATGCTTGTCTCCTGAATGTCTGTTTCGCGGCTGGCCGCAGTGTGTCACAGCTTGAGCAAATTTCAAATAGTGCTTTTACACACCACGATGTGGAATACACGTAGATCAACACCCGGATAATCCGGCGATGCCCGACCAAGCCCCTGCCCGCTCGAACACCCCGGCCCTGCCGCCGCTGCGTCGACTGTTCAACGGCTGGTGGCGGCGCCAGTCGCCGGCGCGTCAGGACCGGTATGCGACCCTGGGGCCCCTGCTGTCGGTACTGCTGTTCCTGGCTGCGATCATTTCGGCCTTCTGGACCTTGCGCAACGAGGAAATCGAGAGGGAGACCGATTCGGTTCGCCGCGACACCGAAATCACCCAGCAGCAGATCGGTCTGCGCCTGATTCAGAACGAGGAGGCCCTGATCCGCATGGCCCGCGAACTGGTCGCGCGACAGATCAGTGCCGAGGAATTCAGCCAGCAGGCCGCCGGCTTCGTGCGTGAAAGGCCTGAAGTCACCCATGTGAGCTGGGTGAATGCCCAGCGCCAGCCACGGGCCAGCCACTGGGCAGCGATCTTCCCGCCCGTGCCCGGTGAAGGCGTGCCGGTGCCGCAACTGCCGGAGCTGGATGCCGGCACCGAAGCCGAGAAGGCCTTCATGGCGGCGCGCGAGTCGCGCCAGCCGGTGTATTCGCGGGCGCTGCGCGCGGCCGGTGGCGCCGCGGTGTTCCAGTTGCACATTCCGCTGATCGAGCGCGGCGCCTTCACCGGCACCCTGATTGCCGAGTACGCGGTCGACCCCCTGCTGCGCCGCTTCGTGCCGCCCGAGGTTTCGCGCCGACATTCGATTTCCGTTCTCGACGAGCGCCAGACGACCCTGGCATCCACATTCACGCAGATGCCTGGCGAAGGCAGCCGCAATGCCGTGCGGCCACAGATCACCAGCGACGCCCCGCTCACGCCGCCGCTCAACGGCTTGCTGCTGCGGGCGCATGGCTATCGAACTTCGATCGGCCTGGTCGGCAACAGCCTGTTCTGGATGGTGGTGGCCTTGTCGGTGCTGACGGTGTGGATGTTGCTGGGCACCTGGCGCCACATGCGCCGACGCGGCCAGATCCAGGGCGCGCTGATCCAGGAAACCAACTTCCGCCGCGCCATGGAGAACAGCATGCCCACCGGCATGCGCGCGATGGACCTGGAAGGCCGCATCACCTACGTGAACGCCGCGTTCTGCCAGATGACGGGCTTCAGCAGCAGCGAACTCGTCGGCGCCATGCCCCCTTATCCGCACTGGCCGCCCGACAGACTCGAGGAGAACGCCCGCCTTCTGAAACAGGAACTGCAGGGGCGCAGCCCGGCCGGCGGCATCGAGGTCAAGGTGATGCGCAAGGAAGGTGGCGTCTTCGACGGCCGCATGTATGTCAGTCCGCTGATCGACCCCAAGGGACAGCAGACCGGCTGGATGACGAGCATGACCAACATCACCGAGGCCAAGCGCATCCGTGACCAGCTCACTGCCAGCCACGAACGCTTCACGACCGTGCTGGAGGGGCTGGACGCATCGGTGTCGGTGCTCTCCGTCCAGCCCGGCGAACTGCTGTTCGCCAACCGCAGCTACCGCTTGTGGTTCGGCAACGACGCAAAGGGCCATTTGCTGATGGCTGGCGGCGTGGCGGCTGTCGGCCCGGCCACCAGCGGCTACGCCGACGACGCCGGCGACGAAGTGGACGCGCTGTCCGGCCTGCCCACCGAGGCGCTGACAGAAACCGGCACCCACCCGCGCGAGGTGTTCGTGGAATCGCTGCAGAAGTGGTTCGACGTGCGCTCGCGCTACCTGCAGTGGACCGACGGCCGGCTGGCGCAGATGCTGATTGCCACCGACATCACGGCGCGGCTGCGGGCCGAGGAACAGTTTGCCGCCCAGGCGGAAAAGGCCCAGGTCACGAGCCGGCTGGTGACCATGGGCGAGATGGCCAGTTCGGTGGCGCACGAACTGAACCAGCCGCTGACGGCCATCACGAATTACTGCAACGGCATGGTCACGCGGGTGAAGGCCGAGACCATCACGCAGGATGACCTGGTCGCGGCGCTGCAGAAAACCGCCAAGCAGGCCGAGCGCGCCGGCCAGATCATCCGCCGCATCCGTGCTTTCGTGAAGCGCAGCGAACCGCAGCGCCAGCCGGCGCAGGCCAGGCAGATCGTCGACGACGCCGTCGAACTCGCCGGCTTCGAGCTGCGCCGCCGCAACGTCGCCATCCACACCTACGTGGCGCAACGGCTGCCCACGATCATGGTCGACCCGATCCTGATCGAGCAGGTGCTGCTGAACCTGATGAAGAACGCGGCCGAAGCCATCGACAGCGCGCAACTGCCGCCGCCGCGGCGCCACATCGAGCTGCGAGTGGTCCCCAAGCACAGCGCGGAAGAAGGCGGCGTGATCGAGTTCAGCGTCACCGACATGGGCCCGGGCTTGCAGGACGAGGTGGCCGAGCGCCTGTATGAGGCATTCTTCTCGACCAAGGCCGAAGGACTGGGCATCGGCCTGAGCCTGTGCCGTACCATCATAGAGTCACATCAGGGGCGTATGCGAGCCCAGAACATCTACAATGGCAGCCAGGCGGTTGGTTGCAGATTTTCCTTCACCGTCCCGGTGGAAGTCGCGAGCCGCAGTGACTCGTCTTTCGGTGCACTCGACAACGATGGCAGTGCCGACACCCCCCTGAACTCCAGCGCCTCGCGCGTCGCATCCGAATGAGCCTGATCCCCAAAAAAGGCACCGTCTACGTCGTCGACGACGACGAGGCCGTGCGCGACTCTCTGCAGTGGCTGCTGGAAGGCAAGGACTACCGGGTCAAGTGCTTCGACTCCTCGGAATCCTTCCTGAGCCGCTTCGATCCGCGCGAAGTGGCCTGCCTCATTGCCGACATCCGCATGGACGGCATGAGCGGCCTGGAACTCCAGGACCGGCTGCTCGAACGCAGGAGCCCGCTTCCCATCGTCTTCATCACCGGCCATGGTGACGTTCCCATGGCCGTGCAGACCATGAAGAAAGGCGCGATGGATTTCATCGAGAAGCCTTTCAAGGAAGAAGAACTGCTGGGTCTGGTCGAACGCATGCTCGACCAGGCGCGCAGTGCCTTCAGCCAGCACCAGGAGCAGGCCAGCCGCGACGCACTGCTCAGCCGCCTGACCACGCGCGAAGCCCAGGTGCTGGAACGAATCGTCGCCGGCCGCTTGAACAAGCAGATTGCCGACGACCTGGGCATCAGCATCAAGACCGTGGAAGCGCACCGCGCCAACATCATGGAAAAGCTCAATGCCAACACCGTGGCCGACCTGCTGAAGATCGCACTCGGCGCGCAGAACAAGGCCTGAGCCCTGGGCTTCGGCCCGGCCCCGCACAGCCAGCACCCGAGGCCGCCGCTCAGCGGCCTTTTTCATGACCTGCACCGACCCGAGATGACCGCACTTCTGATCGATGGCCTGGCCCTGTCCCGAGACATCCGAGCCCAGGTGGGCGAACGTGCCGCAGCACTGGCAGCCGCGGGGCGGCGGCCGGGCTTGGCCGTGATCCTCGTCGGTGACGACCCGGCCAGCGCCGTGTACGTGCGCAACAAGGTCAAGGCCTGCGAGGAACACGGGCTGCATTCTGTGCTGGAGCGTTACGACGCGTCCTTGGGCGAGGCTGAACTCCTGGCCCGGGTGGCGGCGCTGAATGCCGACCCGGCCATCCACGGCATCCTGGTGCAGATGCCCTTGCCGCGCCACATCGACGCGCACAAGGTCATCGAGTCGATCGCCACGGCCAAGGATGTCGACGGTTTCTCGGTGCACTCCGCGGGCTGCCTGATGGCCGGCCTGCCCGGCCTGCGCCCGGCCACGCCCTATGGCTGCATGAAGCTCATCGAAAGCACGGGCGTGAACCTGCGCGGCAAGCATGCGGTGGTCATCGGCCGCAGCAACACCGTGGGCAAGCCGATGGCGCTGCTGCTGCTGCAGGCCCACGCCACCGTCAGCATCTGCCACAGTGCCACGCCCGATCTGGCCCTGCACACCCGGCAGGCCGACGTGGTGGTGGTGGCCGTGGGCCGGCGCGACACCCTGCGTGCCGACATGGTCAGACCCGGGGCCATCGTCATCGACGTCGGCATGAACCGCAACGAAGCCGGCAAGCTCTGCGGCGATGTCGATTTCCCGGCCGTGCGCGAGGCTCTGGGCCCCGCGGGCTGGATCACCCCCGTGCCGGGCGGAGTGGGTCCGATGACCATCACCATGCTGCTCGTCAACACCCTGCAAGCAGCCGAGGCCTCAAGATGAACGACAACCCGCTGCTGCTGCAGACCGAACTGCCGCCTTTCGACGCCATTCGACCAGAGCACGTGAGCCCCGCTCTGGACGTGCTGCTGGCCGCCGCCGACGCGGCCCTCGAGAAGGTGGTGGAAGCGTCCTTCCCGGCCGAATACGACGCCATAGCCGCAGTGCTGGACGTGGCTGTGGAGCGGTTGCGCACGGCCTGGGGCAACGTGAGCTTCCTGCAGTCCGTGGCCGACACGCCGGAGCTGCGGGCGGCCCATGGCCAGAACCTGCCCCGGGTCGTGGACTTCTACACCCGGCTGGGTGCAGACGACCGCCTGTTCGCAAAGTACAAGGCCGTGGCCGCCAGCCCCGCGGCAGCACACCTGACACCCGCTCGAAGCAAGGCCCTGGCTGATGCCTTGCGCGACTTCGTCCTGGGTGGCGCGGAACTTCAGGGCGGCGACCGCAAGCGTTTCGCAGCCATCCAGGAACGTTGTGCCGCCTTGTCGCAAGCCTTCGGCGACCATGTGCTCGATGCCACCGACGCCTTCTCGATGTTCGTGACCGAGGCCGAGCTGGCCGGCGTTCCGGCCGACGTGGTGGCCAGCGCGCGCCAGGCGGCGGCGGCCAACGGCCGCGAAGGCTGCAAGCTCACGCTGCAGATGCCCTGCTACATCCCGCTGCTGCAGTACGCCGACAGCCGGGCCCTGCGCGAAAGCCTGTTTCGCGCCTACAGCACCCGTGCCAGCGAACTGGGAACGCCGGAACACGACAACAGCAACATCGTCCGTGAGCTGGTGGCGCTGCGGCAGGAAGAAGCCGCGCTGCTGGGCCTGCCGAGCTACGCCCACCTGTCGCTGGTGCCAAAGATGGCCAAGTCGCCCGACGAGGTGCTGGTCTTCGTGCGTGACCTGGCACTTCGTGCCCGCCCGCATGCCATCTGCGAACTGGCCGAACTGCGCGAGTTCGCCGCGGGTGCGCTGGGCATTCCCGACCTGCAGGCCTGGGACCGCGCCTATGCAGGCGAAAAGCTCAAGCAGTCGCGCTTCGCGTTCAGCAGCAGCGAGGTCAAGCAGTACTTCACCTTGCCGCGTGTGCTCGAAGGCCTGTTCCGGCTGGTCGAGACCCTGTTCGGGGTGGCCATCCGCGAAGACCAGGCCCCGCTTTGGCATGCCAGCGCCCGTTTTTTCCGCCTCTGGCGTGGCAGCCAGCCGATTGCCGGCTTTTACCTGGACCTGCTGGCCCGGCCTGGCAAGGGTTCCGGCGCCTGGATGGACGACGCGCGCCAGCGCTGGCGGCGCCCCGACGGCGCCCTGCAGCTGCCACTGGCCCACCTGGTGTGCAACTTCGCGCCGCCCGTGGGCGACAAGCCCACGCTGCTGACCCACGAAGACCTGATCACGCTGTTCCACGAATTCGGCCATGGCCTGCACCACATGCTGACGCAGGTGGACGAACTGGCGGTGGCCGGCATCTCCGGTGTCGAGTGGGACGCCTGTGAGCTGCCCAGCCAGTTCATGGAGAACTTCTGCTGGGAATGGGAAGTGCTGCAGCGCCTGAGCGCCCATGTCGACACCGGCCAGCCACTGCCGCGGGTGCTGTTCGACCGCATGCAGGCGGCGCGCCACTTCCAGAACGGCCTGCGCATGGTTCGTCACTGCGAATACGCACTGTTCGACATGCGGCTGCACCTGGAACCCGGCAGCGAGCAGCGCCTGCTGGAAGTGGCCCGGGAAGTCAGCGCCGAAGTGGCGCCGGTGCTGCCGCCTGACTTCGTGCGCTACCCCCACAGCTTTACCCACCTCTTCGATGGCGGCTATGCTGCGGGCTACTATGGTTATGCCTGGGCCGAAGTGCTGTCGGCCGACGCGTTCAGCGCCTTCGAGGAAGCCGGTGTCTTCGACCCGGCCACCGGGGCACGTTTCCGGGCCAGCATCCTCGAGGTGGGAGGCAGCCGCCCGGCCATCGACAGCTTCAAGGCCTTTCGCGGCCGCGAACCGCAGCTCGACGCGCTGCTGCGGCACCAGGGTCTGGCTTGAACGGAGCTCTCATGGACATGTCTCGCCTTCTTTGCACCGCCCTGGCGACTCTGGCCGGTCTGGCGGCTGGCGGCCCGGCCTGGGCCCAGTACAAGGTCGTCGACGCCGAAGGCCGGGTCACCTACACCGACCGTCCGCCGGCCGACACGCGACTGCGCGTCACGCCACTGGGGCAGCCGGCAGCCGCCGCTGCCGCAACGCAGGCCGGCGTCAATCTGCCAGTTGAACTGCGCCAGCTGACCCAGCGCTACCCGGTGACGCTGTACACCTCGGGCGATTGCGCGGCTTGCGATTCCGGCCGCCAGTGGTTGAACCAGCGTGGCGTGCCTTACCGCGAACGCAGCGTCAGCACCGAGCAGGACGCCCAGGCACTGATGGCCCTGATCGGCGCGCGCACCGTGCCGGCACTGACCATCGGCGCGCAGCCGGTGCGCGGCTTCTCGGAAACCGACTGGGGCGCCTTCCTGGACGCCGCGGGTTATCCGCGGGAAAACAAGCTGCCGCGGGGCTGGCAGCCACCGGCGGTCACTGCCCTGGTCGAGCCGCCGCCACGCCCTGCCGTGGCAGCGGCGCCATCGCCCCGGGCGCCTGCGCCCGCGGCTGCGCCGGCAGCGCCACCGCTGCCGCCACCGGGCAGCGTTCGCTTCTAGCGCGCCAGGTCAGCCGGGTTCGGGCCGCAGGCGGCGCGCCAGCCAGGCCCCCGCACCCACGGCCCCGCCCACGGTCCAGAACAGCACGGCCGCGCCCACCAGGGCCCCGCTGGCACCGAACAGCAAGGGCATCACCGTGCTCGAGGCGTTGATCGCCATCGAACGGAAAGCCAGCGCTTCGCCATGGCGCTGGTCCGGCGTCAGGTGGTGCAGGGTGTTCAGCACCACCGGTTGCACGGCGCCCAGGGTCACCCCCAGCAGCACTGCGCACAGGCCCATCAGCCAAGGCGTGGCGGCCAACGGGTACAGCGCGAACACCGCCGCGGTGCCCAGCATGGCGGCCCGCAACACCAGCGTGTCCTGCATGCGGTGCGCCACCAGCGGCACCACCATGCGCACCAGGGTCACCGACAGCGTGAAGCTGCCCAGGATCAGCCCGATCGTGCTGGCCGAAAAGCCCCGTTCGTGGCCCAGGATAGGAACCGCGAAGCTGTGCACGTCCCAGCACATCGACAGCAGCCAGTTGATGGCCAGCAGCCGCTTCATGCCCGGCGCCTGCAGCAGGTCCCAGGAGCGGCGGCCGGCGACGGCCGGGCGCGGTTCCGGCAGCGGCAGCCGGGGCACGCGCCGCGCCGCTGCCACCGTCACCAGCGGCAGCGCCAGCAGCATCAGATAAGCCGCGGTAAAGCCCTGGCCGTCGATCATGAAGCCCACGGCCACCGGCCCCAGCACGTTGGCGAAGGACGGCGCGATGCCCAGCCAGCTGAAGATGCGCACGCGCTCGGTGGCGTCACGCGCGGCCAGCCCGGCCGTGCGCTGGACGGTGAGCATGCCCATGTTGGTGCCGCTGCCCGCGAGCGTGGCCGCGGCGCAAAGCAGCAGAAAGTGCCAGCGGCCTTCCACCAGGCTGGAAGCCACCGCCAGCACCATGCCGGCGACCGTCAGGCCCACCGCCCACTGCATGGGACGATGAAACCCCAGGCGGTCGGCCATTCTTCCCGAATGCAAGGCCAGCAGCACCGGTGCTGCAGCAAACAGGGCCAGCAGCAGCCCCACCGCCCATGGGCTGTAGCCCTCGCGCAGCGCCTGCAGCGGTGCGGCCAGGCGCAGGCCGGCCATGGCCGCATGCAGGCCCAGCTGGCTGACGACGAGGGTGTAGATCAGGCGCCCGGCTTCAGCCATCGGTTTCGTCATCGGGGCCTGCGGCCTGCGACAGGCCGGGCAGCAGCGCCGCCACCCGGGCCTCGGGCAGGGCCTCCACGCCCTTGAGCCTGCGCTCCATTGCGCGGGTGCGCACCGCCGCGGCGTCCAGCGTCTCGCTGGCCTCGCCCAGCTTCTTCTTGGTCTTGGCCAGCACGTCGCCGAACTTGCCGAATTCGGTCTTCACCGCGCCCAGCACCTCCCAGACTTCGGCCGAGCGTTTCTCCAGCGCCAGAGTGCGAAAGCCCATCTGCAGGCTGGTCAGGGTGGCCAGAAGGGTGGTCGGGCCGGTCAGCATGACCTTGAACTCGCGCTGCAGCGCTTCCAGCAACCCCGGCCTGCGAAGTGCCTCGGCGTAGAGGCCTTCGGTGGGCACGAACAAGATGCCGAAATCGGTGGTGTGCGGCGGCGAAATGTACTTCTCGCGAATGCTCCGGGCCTCCTGCCGCAGCCGCATCTCGATCGCCCTGGCTGCGGCCTCCACCGCCTGCGGGTCGGCCCGGTCCTGGGCCTCCAGCAGGCGTTCATAGTCTTCGCGCGGAAACTTCGCGTCGATGGGCAACCACAGCGGTGCGCCGTCGCTGCGCTGCCCCGGCAGACGGATGGCGAACTCCACCCGTTCGTTGCTGCCGGGCACCGTGGCCACGTTGGTGGCGTATTGCTCCGGCGTGAACACCTGTTCCAGCAAGCCGGCCAGCTGCATCTCGCCGAAGATGCCGCGTGTCTTCACGTTCGTCAGCACGCGGTTGAGCGAACCCACGTCGCGCGCCAGGCTCTGCATCTCGCCCAGACCCTTGTGCACCTGCTCCAGCCGGTCGGCCACCTGCTTGAAACTTTCGCCCAGGCGCGTTTCCAGCGTCGCGTGCAGTTTTTCATCGACGGTGGCGCGCATCTGCTCCAGCTTCTTCTCGTTGCCTTCCTGCAGCGCCGCCAGGCGTGTCTCGACGGCCTGGCGCATCTCGGTCTGGCGGCGCTCATTGCTGTCCGACAGCAGGCGAAGCTGCTCGACCAGGGTGTCGCTGAAGCGGCGCAGCGCGGCGTCCTGCAGCTGTTGCGTCGCCGCCAGCTGCACACGGAAGGCGTCGATCTGCTCGTTCTGGGTGCGCGCGACCTCACCGCTCTGGGCCAGCAGCATTCTCTGGAAAGTGGCCAGATCACCCCGCGTACCCTGCCCCTGGCGGCCGAGTTCGTCGCGCATTTCGCGTTCCAGCCGTTCGATCAGGGTCGCGACCTGGTCGGCGGCTGCACTGTCGGGTCGGCGCAGCACCAGCCACAGCAGCAGCAACAGGTTCAGCGCCAGCACGGCCAGCGCCAGAACCGGCATCCAGTCGGGCATCCACTCGGGCATCCACTCGGCCATCGTGCCGATTGTCTCAGCCCATGCGTGCGTCTGCGGTCGTGGCGGCCTCGGCGGGCGTGGGCACCTCTTCGGCGGTCTCGTCGGTCAGAAGTTGCGGATGCTGCCCCGGGCTGCCCCACTGCGCCTGCAGCGCATTGCAACGCGCCTGCAGCGCCTGCGCTTCGGGAATGCGGGCACGGTAACGCTGCAAGGTGGCCTTCGCACTGTGCAGCAGCTTGGCGTTGTGCGTGGTCTCGGTATCCGCCAGCAGCTTGGCCACCGCCCGCCGCGGGTCGCCGGCCAGCACCTGGCCCAGGGCAGACTGAGCCATCTCGCCGATCTCGGCATGCGCCTGGCGCAGCAGGTCGACATGCGGCGGATGGTCCTGGCAGGCCTGGGCCAGCACCTCGGTGGCGTGGCGGCTGATGCAAAAGCGCAGGCCCAGCCGCCGCACCAGCGCGCCGCCCTCGGCCACTGGCACTTCCAGCGTCTGCAGCGCTGCCAGCAGCGACAGCAGGTTGGTGGCCGCCTCGATGTCGAAGCTGGACTCGTCGACGGTGGCGGCCAGTTCCAGGGCATGGCTGCCGGCTTGCCCTGCCCGCCCCTGCAAGGCGTCGTCCAGCGCCTGGATGGTCAGTGCAAAGCGGCGCGAACGCGCAGCGTCGGCTTCGACCGGCGGCACCGCCACCGGCGCCGCCAGGACTTCGTCGATCATCAGCCGGCACGCCTGCAGCGCGGCCGTGTCTCTCTGCTTGAAGTGCAGCATGGCCAGCAGCAGCAGTGTCTGCGGGTCGAAGTCACGCGCCTGCCGGCCCAGTGCGGCGGCTCGTTCCAAGGCCGCCTGGGCGCTGATGGAGTCGTCGGCGTAGTAGGCCAGGATGCCGTACTTCTGTGCACGCAACACCGAAGCCGGGGTGATCTGGCTGGCCTGGCGGAAGGCGGTCAGTGCGGCCTGCAGGTCGCCCTGCTCGGCGTGCAGCTTGCCCAGCACGTCATAGGCGTCGACATAACGCGGCTCGGCCGCCAGCAGGTTCTCGATGGTCGACAGCGCCTTGCCCGCATCCCCGCTGGCAGCCAGGGTGCGCGCCAGCCCCAGCTTGGCCCAGGGCACGGCCTTCACCGCCAGCACGCTTTCGAACAGGCTCGACGCCAGCGCCGCCTTGTCCAGGCGAAGCGCGAGTTCCGCACCCAGCCGGGCAGCATGGGTCCAGTACGGTGCGCGGCGGCGGTACAGGGCTTCGCAGAGCTTCAGTGCGTCGGCATGGCGGTCGGCTTCGATCGCGTCGAACACGGCACTCAGCGAGTCCTTGCGTCGATAGGCGGCAACCAGTCGGTCTTCCAACCCGCCCGGGCTGTAGGGACGGATGACGAAGCCGTCGATGGCCGATTCCGCGACCTCGGCCACGGTGTTGTACGAAGCGTCGGCCGAGATCACCATCACGATGGTGCGCAGCGACAGGCGGGCAGTGCGGCGCAGTTCCGCGATCAGGTCCTGCCCCATGCTGCCGTCGGCCAGGCGCTGTTCGCACAGCACGATGTCGAAACCGCGGTCGTCGATGTGACGGACGGCCTCGGCCGCGCGCGTGCACTGCACCACCTGCCCCAAGCCCAGCATGCGCAGGTGCGAGGCCAGGATGTTGCTGGTGCTGATGTGGCTGTCGACGACGAGCGCACGCGTCAGGGGGCCGAAGCGCGGCTTGATCGGCAGGGCGTGGAAGGAAGCCAAAGTGGGGCGCGTACGGATCGCAACCCCTGGATGTCGGCACAAGTCGCCCGGACTTGAGCCTGGGCTCGCGGCCAGCTCAGGCCAGGCGCCGTGTCCGCCCGTAACTGCGGAAGCGTTCGATGACCTCGGCCATCTGCGCCCGGGACAGCAGCACAGGCTCGCCCACGGCCAGGGCCTGCAGGTAGATGCCGCAGAGCGCCTCGATTTCCACCGCCACTTTGGCCGCATGGGCCAGTGAGTTACCGCCGGCCACCAGTCCGTGGTTGGCCATCAGGCAGGCATTGCGGTCGACAAAGGCGGCGGCCACGGCTTCCGACAAGGCCTGGGTGCCGAACAGGTGGTAGGGCGTGCAGGGCACGCTGTCGCCGCCGGCCACCGCCACCATGTAGTGGAAGGCCGGCAACCCGCGTCGCAGGCAGGCCAGGGCGGTGGCCTGCGGTGAGTGCAGGTGCACAACGGCCTGCAGTTCGGCCCGCGCCGCGTACACCGCGCGGTGAAAAGGCCATTCGGTGGACGGCGCCCAGTCGCCGGCCAGCACGCTGCCGTCCATGCCCACGCGGACCAGGTCGCCAGCCGCCATCTCGTCGGCCGGCATGCCGCTGGGCGTGACCCAGAAGCTGGCGGCGGCCAGGGTGTCGGTGCTGGCGCGCACGCTCAAGTTGCCGGTGCTGCCGCGGTTTAGGCCCTGGGCGTCCAGTCGGCGTACGGTGGCCACCAGGGCTTCGCGCAGAGTCAGGTCGGCGTGGTTCAGGCTGCTCATGGCGCTGCAGTTTCCATCAGGCGGCGCAACGCGGCTTCCTGCGCCGGCACCAGACCTCGTTCGGTGATCAGCCCCGTGACCAGGCGCGCAGGGGTGACGTCGAAGGCCGGGTTGGCCGCAGCGCTGCCCTCGGGCGTGACCTGCACTTCGAGCACTTCGCCATCGGCAGCGCGACCAACCACGTGCGTGACTTCGCGCGCGCTGCGCTCTTCGATGGGGATCTCGGCCAGGCCGTCGCTCAGGCTCAGGTCCAGCGTCGAGGTGGGCATGGCCACGTAGAAAGGCACGCCGTTGTCGCGCGCCGCCAGGGCTTTCAAGTAAGTGCCGATCTTGTTGCAGACATCGCCGCGCGCAGTGACGCGGTCGCAGCCGACGATGACAAGATCGACCCGCCGGTGCTGCATCAGATGGCCGCCGGCGTTGTCGGCCACCACCGTGTGCGGCACGCCGGCCTGCCCCAGTTCCCAGGCTGTGAGGCTGGCGCCCTGGTTGCGCGGCCGGGTCTCGTCGACCCACACGTGCAGCGCCACGCCTGCAGCATGGGCCTGGTAGATGGGTGCGGTGGCCGTGCCCCAGCCCACCGTGGCCAGCCAGCCGGCGTTGCAGTGGGTCAGCACCTGCAGCGGCCCGCCGCCGACCGCCGCCCTGCGCGCCGCCAGCGCCTGCAGGATGGGCAGGCCATTGCGCCCGATGGCGGCATTCACCGCCAGGTCTTCGGTGGCAATGGCCTCGGCCTCGGCCCAGGTGGCGGCAGCACGTTCGGCCACCGGCAGGGGTGCCCACACGCGAGCCATGCGCTGCAATGCCCAGGCCAGGTTCACGGCGGTGGGGCGCGAGGCCTGCAGCCTGTCGGTGGCCGCGGCCATGGCCGCGTCACCCGCGTCGGCACGCGCCTGCAGCGCCACGCCGAAGGCCGCGGTGGCACCGATGAGCGGTGCGCCTCGCACCCACATGTCGCGGATGGCGGTGAACACCGCGTCCACCCCGTCGAGCCGGGCCGTGCGCAGGGCATGGGGCAGCTGCCGCTGGTCGATCACCTCGACCGCGTCGCGGCCCGGCAGCGCGCGGATCGGCCGCAGCCGATGCGGGGGTTCGAGTTCGCCGCGCGTCATGCCACCGGCCCCAGCACACGGCCCGCAACGCAGCGCAGCCGCTCGACCATGGCCGGGTCGCGCGCTTCGGGCGCCGTGATCAGCGAAAACTGCAGCGCGCTGCGGCAGGCGCAGGCCGCGGCCTGCGGGTCGGCCGTGATCTGCCCGGCCAGCCCTGCCACCAGGGTGCGCGCCGCCTGGGCGTTGGCCAGCAGCACCTGGATGATGGCGTCGACCGTGACCGCGTCGTGTGCCGGATGCCAGCAGTCGAAGTCGGTGACCATGCTGACGCTGGCATAGCAGAGCTCGGCTTCACGCGCGAGCTTGGCCTCGGGCATGTTGGTCATGCCGATGACGCTGCAGTTCCAGCTGCGGTAGAGCTCGCTTTCGGCGCGGGTGCTGAACTGCGGGCCCTCGATCGTGAGATAGCAGCCGCCGCGCACATGCGGCACGCCCTGCTGCTGCAGCGCGGTCTGCACATGGTCGCCCAGGCGCGCGCACACCGGGTCGGCCAGCGACACATGCGCCACCAGGCCGGTGCCGAAGAAACTCTTGGCGCGGGCGTGGGTGCGGTCGATGAACTGATCAACGACGACGAAGGTGCCCGGCGGCAGGTCGGCGCGCAGGCCGCCCACGGCCGACAGCGACAGCACGTCGGTGACGCCCAGTATTTTCAGCGCCGCGATGTTGGCGCGATAGTTCACTTCCGAAGGCGGGATGCGGTGGCCGCGGCCATGGCGCGGCAGGAAGGCCAGTTCGGCATCGCCCTGAGGCGTGTTCAGCCGGCCGCGAAAGATCTGGTCTGACGGCGCGCCCCAGGGGGTGTCGACGGTTTCCCAGCGGGTTTCGGTCAGGCCCGGAAGGTCATAGAGGCCGCTGCCACCGATGATGGCCAACAGGGGTGGGTTCATTCAACGTTCTCCAGGGAATGTGTCGTCGCGGGGCGCGCGCAGCGTGCGGCTGTGGCCTGGCGGGCCACCTCGGTGGGCGGCAGGGTCTTCAGGCGATGGTCTGACCATATCTGCCGCCAGCGCCGGGCCCCCGGCGTGCCGTTCCACAGGCCGAGCATATGGCGCGAGGCCGCTGCCCAGGCCTGGCCACCGGCGTGCAGGCGCGACAGGTAGGCCAGCATGCCTTCTTCGACCTGCTCGCGCACTGCCGCCGGGTCCGGCGTGCCGAAGAAGGCGCTGTCCCAGCGCGCCATGGCCCAGGGCTCGTGGTACGCATGGCGGCCGACCATCACGCCGTCGACCTGGGCCAGATGCTCGGCCACGGCAGCGTCGCTGGCGATGCCACCGTTGGCGACGAAGCTGAAGTCGGGGAAGTCGGCTTTCAGACGCGAGACGTAGGCATAGCGCAGCGGTGGCAGTTCACGGTTTTCCTTGGGGCTGAGCCCGTCCAGCCAGGCGCTGCGCGCATGCACGATGAAGACGCTGCAGCCACCGCGGCGGGCCACGGTGCCGACGAAGTCGCGCACGAAGTCGTAGCTGTCCTGCCGGTCGACGCCGATGCGGTGCTTCACCGTCACCGGCAGCGTGCAGGCCTGGCGCATCGCGTCCACGCAGTCGCCCACCAGCGCGGCTTCGTTCATCAGGCAGGCGCCGAAGGCGCCGCGCTGCACGCGCGGGCTGGGGCAGCCGCAGTTCAGGTTGACCTCGTCGTAGCCCCATTGCTGGGCCAGCCGGGCGCAGGCCGCCAGGTCGGCGGGTTCGCTGCCGCCCAGTTGCAGGGCCAGCGGGTGCTCTTCGGCGCTGAAGTCCAGGTGGCGGGGTACGTCGCCGTGCAGCAGCGCACCGGTGGTGACCATCTCGGTGTACAGCCGGGTGTGGCGCGTGATCAGGCGGTGGAAGACGCGGCAATGGCGGTCAGTCCAGTCCATCATCGGGGCGACCGACAATCGCCAGGGGCTAAGTGGTTGATTTGATTGCACTGATCTTCTCTTTGTCGGCCCAGACGACCGTGGGACGAACCAGACGCCTTGTTTGATCACCGCGACGCGGTTTGTGCATGGTAATCAATGGGTTGCGCGCGACGATCATGCGACGACGCAGGAGGCCATGGAGCGTCTTCGCGCCGTGTTGCTAGGCGTCAGTGCTACGGATTGCCACGGCACTCGCAGGTGATGGCTACATCACGGACGCAAGCCGCGCAGCCGCGACAGGCAACCCCATGAGGCGCTCGGCCCCACGTCGACGCCGGCTTTCGGGCAACTCGGTGGGTAGGTTGTAGGACGCTTGGCGACCCATCAGGGACATTCGCACGTTCGAGTTCGTTGCCGCAAAGCTGTCGTTCAACATTGAGCAAGAGTGCGGCGTGTTGACACTCTCCGTCATCTGAACCTGCCATGCTTTCGATGGGGCCTACGTCGATGACCTTCGAACTGGTCTCTGCAAAGTGCCTCATCAGGGTGACGGAATCGTGCAACGCCAACTAAGCCCCGACGAGGTGCGGAGGCCTCGGCCTCAGTCGTTTATGGCACGCCTCTCTCCAACCCGTCCTCTCTCGTCTTGCAGCCTGGCTGCCGGCTCACGGCCGGGTGCGGCTGAGTTGGGCCACGACTACTCGAACGCGCACTCGCGGGGGCAGATCGGCGGTCGATCGGCCACCGACGAACAAGAGGATCGGACTCCGAGTTTCGACTGATGAGCCTGTCCAGGCTATTGCTGCCCCGGCGCTGCAAATGCGCGAGTTTTGAACGACTTGCGCTCCGACGTCGGCAAGAGGACCTTCGGCAGGCATCGTCTTCGTGCTTCACGCGGGCGTGTTCTGCATCCGCCACATCGCCGAGTTCGCGCACGAAGAAGGGGGCGAAGAAGTGCCGAGAGCCGGGTCGCGCGCAGCGCACAGCGAGCTGTCCGCGGGACCGCAGGGGATTGTCCCGTAGTGGCCCTGCACATCCGTAGCCTACCATCACCGTGCGTTCCGCTTTGAGCGTGACGGAGTCCCTGCCATGCCAGCTCTTCCCGATCGGACAACCACCGGCCCGGCCGCGACGGCTGCAGCTTTGTAGCGCTTCGCTGCTTTCGCGTGTCCAACGCCATCAAGATCTTCCAGGGCCGCTTCGGCCGTGTCGCTCTGCTCGACATGAGCGCGCCTCTGGTGGGTCACGCGCACCATCATTGCCACATCCTGTTGAAGGCGGGCGGTGCCGACAGCGCCTTCAGCGTGCGCGGCGAAACCGCGCCGCTGACCAACGACAGCGCCGTGCTCGTCAACGCCTGGGAACACCATGCCTACACCCATCCGGTGGCGCCGGGTGAACGCACGCTGATCCTGGCGCTGTACATCGAACCGAACTGGCTTGCCGAAATCCAGCGCTCGCTGGCGATGTCGGGCCACCCGCGCTTCTTTCCGCAGAGCAGCGTGCGGGTGACGACAGCCACGCGCAAGATCACCGAGGAATTCGTGCTCGAGCTTTGGTGGGCCGACGAGGTCTCACCCAGCCGCCTGGAACAGTTGCTGTTCAACCTGATCATCTCGGTGGTCGAGGGCTACTCGGGCTGGCGCGACCTGGTCAGTCTGCTGCGCAGCAAGCCACCGGTGGCCACCGACCCGCGCATCCGCCAGGCGATCACGCTGATGCGCCAGGACGTGGGCACAGGCCGGCCTGTCGCGCGCGCACTTCTTCGCGCTGTTCCAGCGCGACACCCAGGTCACGCCCCTGGTCTACGCCAATGTGCTGCGCTTCGAGGCCGCCGTGCAGCGGCTGACGCAGACGCAGGCGTCGGTGGGTGATGTCGCCCACGGCCTGGGTTTTTCGGCGCCGGGCCACTTTTCCCGCTTCTTCCGCCAGCACCTGGGCATCACGCCCAGTGACTACCGGCGCGTGGTCAACCTGTTCGAGCCGCCCAAGAGCGACGCCGCGCCGCCTGCGCCGGTGATCTGAACCGGGGCGCGTGTCGGCCGCCGAGCCGGGCGCGTGGCCGCCCTGCCAGGGCTCCGGGTTTGCCCTTGGATCGTCGGAACTGCTGCGATGCAGCACGCAGGTCGTCAGACGATTGGGTTAGCCGCCAGACGATCCGGATCTTCACCGGACGATCGCGTTAACGCCGCGAGCTCCGTGCTGTCGAGACTGCGCCACCCCGCAGATCGACACACCGGAGACCGTTCTTGCACACCGACCCGGGCCTGCAACAGGCCCTGCCCAAGCCGCACCTCGGCCAGTCCGCACCGCGTCATTCGGCGACGACCTGGGCACGACGCCGGGCACGCTGCACGCCGCGGTGCTGCGCAGCCCGCATGCCCATGCCCGGCTGCTGGGGGTGGACACGGCCGCCGCGCTGGCCCTGCCGGGCGTGCATGCGGTGCTGACCGGACAGGACGTGCTGCGCTGGCAGCAGCCCTTCGTGGTCGGCGTGAAGGTGCCCATGCAGCACTACGTGCTGGCCGTCGACAAGGTGCGCTATGCCGGCGAACCGGTGGCCGTGGTCGTGGCGCAGGACCGCTACATCGCCGAAGACGCGCTCGACCTGCTGCGCGCCGACTACGAGGCCTTGCCGGCGGTGGTGGACATCGAAGCCGCCTGCGATGCTGGCGTCGCCGTGCTGCACGAGGCCGTGGGCAGCAACGTCGTCAGCGACCGCAGCTTCTGCTATGGCGACCCCGACGCCGCCTTCGCCGCGGCAGACCGTCGCGTCGCGCTGACGGTGCACTACCCGCGCAACAGCTGCACGCCCATCGAAGGCGCTGTCGTCATCGCCGAATGCCTGGCCGGCGGCGAGGGCTATGAAGTCACCAGCAACTTCATGGGCCCGTTCAGCCTGCATTCGGTGATGGCGCTGGCCTTGGGCGTGGCCGCCAACAAGCTGCGCCACAAGCTGCCGCGCGACAGCGGCGGCAGCTTCGGGGTGAAGCAGGCCGTGCTGCCCTATGTGGTGCTGATGTGTCTGGCATCGAAGAAGGCCAGCGGCGCGCCGGTGAAGTGGGTCGAGGACCGGCTCGAACACCTGGCCGCGGCTGACGCACATCGAAGCCGCGGTGCAGGCCGACGGCCGCATCACCGCGCTGCGCTGGGACCAGCGCGACGACGTCGGCGCCTACCTGCGTGCGCCCGAGCCGGCCACCTTCTACCGCATGCACGGTGCGCTGAGCGGGGCCTACGACATCAAGCACATCGCCGTGCGCAACCGCGTCGTGCTGACGAGCAAGACCCCCACCGGCCTGGTGCGCGGTTTCGGCGGGCCGCAGGTCTACTACGCGCTGGAGCGGCTGATGGACCGCATCGCCGTCGAACTGGGCATGGACGCCATCGCCCTGCGCCAGCGCAACTTTGTGCAGGCCGCGCAGTTCCCGTACCACGCGGCAGCGGGCGCCGTGCTCGATTCCGGTGACTACGCGCTCCTGGCCGAACTGGCGCAGGCCGCGGCGCTGCGTGAAGGCCTGCAGCAGCGCCAGGCGCAGGCCCGCGCGGCCGGGCGGCTGTACGGCATCGGCGTGGCGGCCATCGTCGAGCCCTCGGTGTCGAACATGGGCTACATCAGCACCGTGCTGACGGCCGAGCAGCGCGCCAAGGCCGGGCCGAAAAACGGCGCCA